>Ga0182014_10000259_pt1 | contig 67868 bp, 51 predicted proteins | sample 612S2DmetaG_FD_120489 | JGI IMG/M metagenome (GOLD analysis project Ga0182014, IMG submission 120489) | Permafrost microbial communities from Stordalen Mire, Sweden - 612S2D metaG | ecosystem: Environmental > Terrestrial > Soil > Wetlands > Permafrost | place: Sweden: Stordalen | collected...
GTGGTAACCGACAGCGTTCCTATCCCGGACGAGGCTCTCCAGAGCAGCAAGGTGACCCAGGTCTCGGTCGCCCCTCTGATTGCCGAGGCGATCGTCCGGGTGCATGAGGGACGGAGCGTCTCGGCCCTGTTTCGGTGATGAGGAGCGCCTGCTAGACTCGATCTCAAGATGAGCCCTGGCTCACCCGATGGCACACCAAGTCCTCAGCTGATGTGGCCCGCCTGGGGGGAGGGGGCAGAGGGGCCGACTGGGACGGTTCCCGCCGGCTCCCGATGAGCCCAGCCACGCCACGGCTTGGTCCCTGGCCGCCATGAGCGGTTGGCTGGTCGCCGTCCTGGTGGTGACCCTCGTGGTGGCCGGGCTGTCGGCCACCGCCGAGACGGCCCTGACGTCCGTGAGCCGCATTCGGCTTCGGGCCGGGCGGGTGGAGGGTGATCGAAGGGCGGCTCTGGTAGAGCGGCTCCACCGCAACCCCTCCGGGTACCTGGGGACCATCCTGGTCACCAACACCCTGGCCGTGATGCTGGCCTCGTCCGCGGCGACGCTGCTGGCAGAGCGGCACCTGGGGGCGGGTGCGGCGATCTGGGCGTCGGTAGCCCTCGCCATCGTGGTGCTGCTCCTCTGCGAGCTCGGGCCCAAGACCTACGCGCTCCAGCACAACGAGCGCTTGGCCCGGCAGCTGGCCCAGCCGGTGGCGGTGGCCACCCAGCTGCTCAGCCCGGTGGTGAGGGCTTTGACAGCGATCTCCTCCCTGATCTTCCGGGTCCTGCCCGGGGGGACTGGCCGGAAGGCGCCGTTCCTGACCGAGGAGGAGTTCAAGCAGCTGGTGCTGGCCAGCGAGCAGGAAGGGGTGGTCGAGGAAGAGGAGAGGGAGATGATCCACGGGGTCCTGGACATGACCGACAAGCAGGCCCGCGAGGTGATGGTCCCCCGCGTCCAGATGGTCTCCCTGCCGTCGGAGTCCACCGTGGGGGAGGCGATCGCCGTGATTCAGGAGTACGGCCACAGCCGCATCCCGCTCTACGAGGAGACCGTGGACAACATCACCGGGGTTGTCTACGCCAAGGACCTGCTGGGCGCGGGCGGGCAGCTAGGGGCCGATGGGCCCCGGGTGGGCAAGCTGGCGCGGCCGCCGACCTTCGTGCCCGAGGCCAAGCGGCTGGGGGAGCTGCTCCAGGAGATGCAGCGCGCCAAGGTCCACCTGGCGGTCGTGGTCGACGAGTACGGCGGCACCGCCGGGCTGGTCACCATCGAGGACCTCCTGGAGGAGATCGTCGGGCCGATCCGCGACGAGTACGACCTGGCCGAGGAGGAGGAGGTGCAGCTGGTCAGTCCCACCGAGGCCCTGGCCAGCGCCTCGGTGAGCCTCGACGACGTGAACGATCTGCTCCACCTTCACCTGGAGGGGGATGACTTCGATTCCATCGGGGGGTTGGTCTATGCCAACCTGGGCCGAATCCCCGCGGTGGGCGACACGGTCGCGGTCGACGGGGTCACCATCACCGTGGAGGAGATCGACCGCCGTGCGATCCGGACCGTTCGGCTGCGCTCCGACCGGCCCTTCGAGATCGGCTCCGAACCCAGCGAGGGGGGTTCGCCCCCACCGGAGGCGCAGGCCGCCTCAGAGTCCTCCTGAGAGGTGTCCGAGGGCTTCAGCGACGAGGGGGTGGTTCTCCGTCGCCGGGCCTTCGCCGAGGCTGATCGGATCCTGGTGGTGATCACCAGGGACCACGGGAAGGTCAGCGTCCTGGCCAGGGGGGCGCGCCGGGCCCGGGCTCGCAACGCGGCCGGCCTCGATCTCCTGACTCGCTCTGAGCTGGTGCTGATCCCCGGCCGCGGGATGGTGGTTCTGGCCCAGGCCCGCCCCGTGGGGCTGCCCTGGCCGGGGTCCGACCTCCTCCGCACCGCCTGCGGCGGGGTCCTGGCCGAGCTTGCCGACGCCACCCTCGAGGAGGGGCACCCGGACCCCCAGCTCTACCAGCTGGTGGCTGAGGCCCGGGACCGCATGGCCGATCCGGCCGGCGATCCCCGGCTGGAGCTGGCGGTGGCCGCCTTCCGGATTGCGGCCGCTGGCGGCTACCTACCTGAACTGCACCACTGCGCCGGCTGCGGCAAGGAGCTCGGCGACCGCGACGGTGGGTTCCTCCCGGCCCTCGGAGGCATCCTCCAGGGCTCCTGCTGGGGCTTCCAGCCGGGAGCCCAGCCATGCTCGGCAGCCGCCCTCAGAGTGCTCCGGCGGATGGAGATCGATGACCAGCCCACCCTGCGGCGGCTGCGCTGGTCCGAGCCGCTCCGAGAGCAGGTCGAGTCGATCCTGCTGGCCCACCTGGAGCATCACCTGGACCGCCCCATGAAGGCGGCGCGGGTCCTGGCCGAGCTGCGCCCGAGCTTCTTCCCCTAGCCGGTCCGGAGGCCGCCCGGTCGAAGCCGCCGCGGTGGTCAGGCGTGGGAGGAGGAGGCCGGCTCGGGCTCAAGGAGCAGGTCGGGCCGGTGGTGCCAGCGCTCATAGAAGCGCCGGAAGTTGATCCGGCTGAGTCGGTCCCGCTCGTCCGGGTCGGTGTCCTCCCAGCCCCGGTGACTGTGCATCAGGACCGGGAGCTCGGGAATGCGCCGCTGGCCCAGCCCGAGCGCCCGAAGTGCGAAGCAGAAGTTGAAGTCAAGCATGCGGTAGAAGCGGAAGCGCTCGTCGAGCAGCCCCACCTGGCCCAGCCGGCTCCTGGCGAAGGCCAGGCAGTAACCGTCGATGGCGTCGACCTCAACCGCTTCGGAGTCGGCGAACTCTCGCAGGTCGTGGCTCCGCGCCCCCCACCGCCCGACCGCCCCGGCTGCCGGATCCCGGAGCGCGGCTAGCAACGGGCCCACGAAGTCACCCACGGCCTCCACCCCGGTGTCCAGGATCAGCACGACCGAGCCCCTGGCCGCCCGCAGGGTGATGTTGCGAGCGGTCGCCTCGCCCAGGCGATGGTCGGCGTGGTACGGGTGGATCGAGGGGTCGCCGGCGGCCAGCTCCTCGAGGACCGCGCCGGCCCCGTCGTGGGCGTCGTTGTCCACCGCCAGGATCTCCACCACGTGGGCGCCACGGTGACGCTGGAGGCTGCGGACACAACGCTTCAGGTCCTCGGGGTAGCCGGTGCAGACGATGCTGACCGAGACCTCCGCCAGGTCGGGCGCCTCGCGACAGTCAGGGACCTCGGCCGGGGAGGAGATCAGGCCATGGCGTCGGTCCAGGGCGTCGGCAGGCCGGTAGGTGGTCCTTCCGGGGCCGTCCTCGGGCACGACGCCCAGATCCAGGAGGGAGCGGCGGTTGGCGTCGGCGCGCGGGAACCGCCGGTGGCGGCGCTCGGTGTCCCTCCTGCTGGCCAGCCCGAGCCACTCCCCAGGCGCCAGCTGGGCCACCGGCGGCCGGTCGAGCCCGAGTCCCAGCCAGCGGTCCGCGGCGAGCAGCCCGCTCCGCCGGCTCTCTGGGTTGAGGCCCCGATCGTGGGCGAACACCCACGCCGCCGCCAGTGCCCGGGGGAGGTCAAGGTCATCCTCCAGGTCCGCTTGAACCGTCCGCTCCAGATCGGCCACCCGCTCGAGGTCCGCGCTCCCGCCCTCTCCGCCGGCCAGCCGGCGCAGCCGCTGCAGGCCCCGTTGGGCCGCTGCCAGGGAAGCCAGTGTGAAGTTGAGCCGGGTCCGGTAGTGGACGGTGGCGCAGAGGTATCGGAAGGCAAGCGGATCGAAGCCCCGCTCCAGCAGCTCGTCCAGGGTGTAGACGTTGCCCTGGGACTTGGCCATCTTGACCCCGTCGGCGAGGAGGTGCTGCCCGTGGACCCAGTGCCTCACGAAGGGCTTGCCGGTCGCCCCCTCGCTCTGGGCGCGCTCATCCTCGTGGTGGGGGAAGATGTTGTCGACCCCTCCGGTGTGGATGTCGATCTGCTCGCCGAGGTACGCCATCGACATCGCCGAGCACTCGATGTGCCAGCCGGGATAGCCGACCCCGAAGGGGCTCTCCCAGACCATCAGGCGCCGCCCCGCTTCGGCCGCTCGCCAGAGGGTGAAGTCGGCCGGGTGGCGCTTGCCGGGGTCCGGCTCAGCTGCAGCGGCCCGCTGCAGCTGCTCCAGGGAGTTCCCGGACAGGGCGCCGTAGGACAGCTGGGCCGCGGTGTCGAAGTAGACGGTACCGTCCACGACGTAGGCCAGCCCCGCCTGGTGAAGCCGCTCGATGATGGCCAGCATCTGGGGCACGTGGTCGGTTGCCCGCGGGAACACGTCCGCTGGCTCGATCCCCAGGCGGGCCTCGTCCCGGTGGAACTCCTCCTCGAACTCGCCGGCGATCTCTCGCGGCGTCCGGCCCGCCGCCAGGGCCGCGGCGATCACCTTGTCTCCGCCACGCTCGGCCATCTCCTGGCGCATGTGGCCAACATCGGTGATGTTCTTTACGTGGAGCACCTCCCACCCCTGGCTCCGGGCGACCCGTTTGATCCAGTCGGCTAGGAGGTAGGTGCGCAGGTTGCCGATGTGGACCGAGCGATAGACCGTGGGCCCGCAGCTGTACATGTGCAACCGGGGGGGGGCGAGGGGCTCTACTGGGCGCACCTCCCGCGACAGGGTGTCGTGGAGTCGAAGCACAATTCGGATGCTAGCAGTGGTATCGGGGCGGGCCCCGGCCGCTCGATTCAGACCCCGAGGAGGTGGATCTTGGCGCTGGGTGCGGCCCCGGCCGGTCCCTCTGAGCCAGGAGGCTGGCGAGGTCGGCGCACCCTCCTGCTCCTAGGTGGCAACGAGTGGTGTCCCCCCTGCGGCCCCGCAGACTCCTGGTGGCTGGCCCGGGCCGCTCGGCCGGAGGTGACCGTGGTCACCTCGGCCGCGCAGGACATCCCGGAGACCGCTGTCAGATGGGCGGCCGCCCACTTCGCCCGGCTCGGCGCGGCGGTCAGGGGTTGCTTCGTGCAGACCCGCTCCGACGCCGAGGACCCGGCGATCCTGGCCCAGCTCGGGGGGGCGTCCGCGATCTACCTCTGCGGCGGCGACCCCGGTGCCGCTCAGGCGGTGCTCTTCCAGTCCGCTGCGGCCGAGGCGCTGCACACCGCCTATCGGGGTGGGATCCCCCTGGCTGGCTCCAGCGCCGGGGCGATGGTCCTCGGGGGCGAGTGCCTGGTACCGGGCGAGAACTTTGGGCTCCGCCCCGGGCTGGGGTTGGTCCCGGACCTGGTCGTGGTGCCGCACTGGAACTCCGCCGGCCGCCGCTGGCGGGAGGTGGCGATCGAGCTGGGCAGGGAGAGCCGGGTGGTCGCCATCGACGAGTCCACCGGGGTCTGCTGGGACGGAGCGGGCTGGCAGGTCAGGGGCCAGGGACGGGCGGTGCTGGTGAGCGGAGGAGGGGAGCGGGCGGTGGAGGGGGGCGGGTTGCCTCCGCCCGTAGAATGACGGCCACCGGTTGAGTTCAGGCCGTTTCGGTGTGCTGGCTGAGGACGGCTGGAGGTTCAGATGACGGAACCCGCCCCCAATCTCCTGGAGACGGTGGTATCGCTGTGCAAGCGGCGCGGCTTCGTCTTTCCGAGCAGCGAGATCTACGGTGGAATCAACGCTGTTTACGACTTCGGGCCGCTGGGGGTGAGGCTGCGGCGAAGGATCCGCGACCTCTGGTGGCGGGACACCGTCGATCTTCGTGACGATGTCGAGGGGGTGGAGGCGGCGATCCTCATGAATCCCGCCGTCTGGGAGGCTTCAGGGCACCTCAGCAACTTCAGCGACCCCTTGGTGGACTGCCTGGGGGAGTGCCACCAGCGGTTCCGGGCGGACCAGCTGGCCGGTGACACTTGCCCCAACTGTGGTGGTCCCCTGAGTCCACTGCGCCAGTTCAACCTCATGTTCAAGACCTTCATCGGCCCGGTGGAGGACGGGAGCTCGGTCGTCTACCTCCGGCCTGAGACGGCTCAGGGAATCTTCGTCAACTTCAAGAACGTGGTGGGCAGCTCCCGGCAGCGGGTCCCCTTCGGGATCGCCCAGATCGGGCGCAGCTTCCGCAACGAGATCTCCACCGGAAACTTCATCTTCCGGCTCCGGGAGCTGGAGATGATGGAACTGGAGTGGTTCTGCCAACCCGGCCAGGATGCTCAGTGGTTTGAGTACTGGTGCGGGCAGCGAATGGCCTGGCACCGGTCCCTGGGGTTGTGCGCCGAGCATCTGCGGCTGCGGCCGCACGGCGAGAACGAGAAGGCCCACTACGCTCTGGCGTCCAGTGACATCGAGTACGCCTTCCCCTGGGGCTGGGGCGAGCTGGAGGGCATAGCGCGCCGGGGCGACTACGACCTGCGGCGTCACCAGGAGTTCAGTGGTCGCGACCTCCAGTACACCGATCCCAACACCAGCGAGCGCTACCTGCCCTACGTGGTGGAGCCATCGCTGGGGGTGGACCGGACCTTCCTGGCCCTGCTCCTCGATGCCTACGCCGAGGAGGAGGTCCGGGGGGAGAAGCGGGTGGTGCTCCACCTCAGCGCTGCGGTGGCGCCGTTCCAGGTGGCGGTGCTGCCGCTCTCCAAAAAGCCGGAGCTCATGGAGGTGGCGCGAAGGTTGGAGGCGGAGCTGCGCCAGCGCTTCTCCACCGAGTACGACGACACCCAGTCGATCGGCCGCCGCTACCGCCGCCAGGACGAGATCGGGACGCCGATCGCGATCACCGTCGACTTCGACACCCTCGAGGACCACGCCGCCACCATCCGCGACCGCGACACCATGGAGCAGGTGCGAGTTCCGTTGGAGCGGCTGGCCGCCGTCTGCGCCGAGAAACTGGAGGGCGTCCGCTCGTCCACCTAGCCGCGCGGAGTCGCACCACCATCGGCGCTGGCGAGGTGGGTCGGAAGCACGCTCCGCGGTCATCGGGGCGCTGCTCGTCATCATCGCCACAGGCGGGCGGCAGACCGCAGGACCAGGCACAGGATGCTGGTGGTCTCCCTGGGTGGCCATCTGGGTGGTTCTCGGGCTGGCCTCGCTCGGACTTCCGCTCCTCGTAATCGGCGGAGCCGCCGACCTCATCACCATCCCCTGCGCCTACGCCGGGGCTGGCCGCCCCTCGCGCCGTTTTGCCTTGTCGGCGCTGGGCCTTAGTACGCTGGCCGGTTTGCTCCTCACCGCGGTTGGGTTGGCGACGACCGGCTAGGGACTCGGTGAGCTCCTCGGGGTGAGCAGAAACACGGGGTGGTCAGGAGCGATCCGCAGCAGCTCGGCGTCGGTCGCTCCGGCCGACACGGCGGCGAAGAAGGCACCCGCCTCAGCCTTCCAGCGGCGCAGGTAGGCGCGGAGCACGGGCGGTTTGTCGAGGTCGCCGACCTCGGTCGCAGTGAATTCGGTGACCGAGCCGCCCAGACGGAGCTCGGCCCACCCGGCGTGGCGCAGATTCCGCACCCACTGGCTCTGCCCCCGGGGGGAAACCAGGTAGCTGGCGCCTTGGTAGACGAGAAGGTTGACCGGGGTCTCCCTCCACGCTCCGCTGGAACGCCCCCGGACCCGAAGGATCCTCGCTCCCATCGGGCTCAGCCCGGCATGGACGAGCCCGGCAACCAAGGGATTGAGGATGCGGTGGGTGATCCAGCCGGGCCTGCGGTAGTGGGACATGGCGGCGGGTGTGGGCCCGGCTATCTGGCCGTCTTCAGCGGTTGCCCGTCGATCTTCGCCATGTCCAGCGCAGTGTAGGCGCCGCCGGGGACCGGCAGTTGGGAGCGGCTGTCCCGGGAGGCGACCCGGCGGCGACCCCTGGGTCGGCGCGCAGACGACCGATCGCCATCGACGCCGATGGCGAATGCGACATCCCGGTGCCGCTTGCCCCAGCGACAGGGCCTGATCCCGGCTCAGGGGTGGTGGTACTGCGGCCGGGCTTGTTCGAAGGCTCTCTCCGCTAAACTCGGAGGGAATTGGCGACAAGGGAGGCAGTCGGCTATGGCAGACACCGCGGTCCACGCCCGCAGGGCATCGGCGCATAAAAAGAAGCTGGTCTACGACTTCGAGGAGGGCAGCGCCGAGATGCGTGCGCTGCTCGGTGGAAAGGGGGCTGGGGTCGCCGAGATGACCAGGGCCGGAATGCCGGTGCCGCCCGGTTTCACCATCACCACCGAGGCCTGCAACGCCTACATGGAGGCCGACGACAGCTTCCCGCCGGGCTTGATGGACGAGGTGAAGGAGCATCTGCACACACTCGAGGAGAAGACCGGCAAGCGTCTGGGGGACGCCAAGGAGCCGCTGCTGGTTTCGGTGCGCTCGGGAGCTGCCATGTCCATGCCGGGCATGATGGACACGGTCCTGAACCTGGGCCTCAACCGGGTGACCCTGGAGGGGCTGGCCAGCAACACCAAGGATCGCCGCTTTGCGCTGGATGCCTATCGACGGTTCATCCAGCTTTTCGGGAAGATCGTCAAGGGCGTGGATGCTGAGCTCTTCGAGAAGGAGCTGGCGGCGGCCAAGGAGACGGCCCAGGTGGCCAGTGACTCCGAGCTGCCCGAGGAGGCGCTGAGCGCCCTGGCTGGCCGGTTCATGGAGATCTACCGCCAGCAGACCTCGGAGCCGTTCCCCGAGGACCCTTGGGACCAGCTGACCCAGGCCATAGCGGCGGTCTTCTCCTCCTGGAACGGCCGGCGCGCAGTCGCCTACCGGGAGTACAACCACATCCCCCACACCCTGGGCACTGCGGTCAACGTCCAAGCCATGGTCTTCGGCAACATGGGGGCAGACTCCGGTACCGGGGTGGCCTTCACCCGCGATCCCGCGACCGGGGAGAAGCGTCTCTACGGCGAGTACCTGCTCAACGCCCAGGGCGAGGACGTGGTCGCCGGGATCCGCACCCCCCAGCCGATTGATTCCCTGCGCAAGGCGCTGCCCAAGGTCTACAAGAGCTTCTCCGAGATCGCGGATCGGTTGGAGGCCCACTACCGGGACGTCCAGGACATGGAGTTCACCATCGAGAGGGGTCACCTCTACATGCTCCAGACCCGGGGCGGTAACCGGACCGCGGCCGCTGCGGTCAAGATCGCCGTCGACATGGTCGACGAGGGGATCATCAGCGAGGAGGAGGCCCTGAAGCGGGTCCAGCCCGACCAGGTCGACCACCTGCTGCACCGCGCCATCGACCCTCGCGCCGAGGTGAAGGTGCTGGCAACCGGGCTGGCCGCCTCGCCGGGGGCGGCCACTGGGGCAGCGGTCTTCGACGCCGATCGGGCCGAGGCTCAGGCCAAGGAAGGCCAGAAGGTGATCCTGGTCCGGATCGAGACCAACCCCGACGACGTCCATGGCATGATCGCCGCCGAGGGGGTGCTGACCTCCAGAGGTGGCCGGACCTCCCATGCGGCGGTGGTGGCCAGAGGCATGGGCAAGCCCTGCGTGGCCGGGGCCGGCGATGTTTTGGTGGACCTGGAGCGGCGCCGCTTCGTGGCCGGCGGGGTCACGATCAAGGAAGGCGACGTCTTCACCATCGACGGTTCCAACGGCCGGGTCATCGAGGGAACCGCCCCCACCATCGAGGCGGCGGTGTCGGGTGACCTGGAGCGCATTCTCGGGATGGCCGACCGGGTCCGCCGTCTCAAGGTCTACGCCAACGCCGACAACCCGCCCGACGCCGTCCGAGCCCGCGGCTTCGGCGCCCAGGGGGTCGGGCTCTGCCGCACCGAGCACATGTTCATGGAGCAGGAGCGGCTGCCCATCGTCCAGGAGATGATCCTGGCCAGCGACACCGAGGTCCGTCGGGAGGCGCTCTCCCGACTGCTGCCGTTCCAGCGCGGTGACTTCGTGGGGATCCTGGAGGCGATGCAGGGGCTGCCCGTGGTCATCCGCCTGATCGACCCTCCGCTGCACGAGTTTCTCCCCAGCCACGACGAGCTACTGGAGGAGGTAACCCGGCTCCGCGCCCTGAAGAAGTCCCCCAAGAAGCTTGCCAAGGCGGAGAAGATGCTGGCCGCGGTGGAACAGCTTCGGGAGCAGAACCCGATGCTGGGACTGCGGGGCTGCCGCCTGGGGCTGCTCTTCCCAGAGATCATCGAGATGCAGACCCGGGCCATCGCGGAGGCTGCGGCCGAGCTCCGCAAGCGCCGCATCAAGGTGCACCCGGAGATCATGGTGCCGCTGATAGCCGACGTTGAGGAGCTGCGGCGCTCCCGGGGTGTCATCGAGGCGACTCTCAAGCAGGTCGCCAAGGAGCAGGGGGTCCGGCTGGAGATCAAAATCGGCACCATGATCGAGGTGCCCAGGGCCGCCCTCACCTCGGGGAAGATCGCCGAGGTCGCCGAGTTCTTCTCGTTCGGGACCAACGACCTGACCCAGATGACCTACGGGGTCTCGCGGGACGACGCCGAGGGCTCGTTCCTCCTCCGCTACGTCGCCGACGGCATACTGCCGGCCAACCCCTTCGAGCACCTGGATCCCGAGGGTGTGGCCCGGCTGATGGAGCTGTCGGTCACCGAGGGCCGCGCCGCTCGGCACTCGCTGGAGGTGGGAATCTGCGGTGAGCACGGCGGCGACGCCCAGTCCATCGCCATCTGCGAGCGGCTGGGGCTGGACTACGTGTCCTGCTCGCCGTTCAGGGTTCCCGGCGCTCGGCTGGCGGCCGCCCAGGCCCGGATCACGGGCGAGCCGGCGACCGCATAGCCCGGGTTGCCCGCGGCCCCGGTGGGGCCGCGGGCAACCACCAGGGGCGGCTGCACCCTCGTGGCGAGGGCGGTTCTGTCGTGCACGGAGATCGAGATCGGCCCAGGCTCGGTCGAGGTCCGGGGGGGCAACCCAGACCCAGCTGGGCACGGCCCCAGGGCCCGCGGTGCCGGGTGTCCCGGGGAGGGCCGATCCGGACTCCTTCGCCGCCGGCGGAGATGATCGGGGTGCCAACCAGGGGGTCCATGCCTCGGTCCCGGGGCGGGAGGAGGAGTGAATGGCGGACTGGGCCGGAGGGATCGTCCCGCTGGGTCGGCCGGTCCAAGGCGGAGCCGCCTCGGGGCCAGGAGCTCCTGGAGGCCGTCGCGTTTGAACTGGCCCGTCTTCGGCGGAGATGCCGATCGACCCGCCGCAGCCTGCTGCAGTCGACCGGTCGCAGCCCCCTTGCAATCCCTCCTCCGCCCCAGCCGGACGCCCACGAACTGCCTGTGACCCGGCCGCGATTCGGGCTGATAATGGAGCCTCAATAGCAAGCGAGGGCACAGGTGAGACCGGCCAGGCTCGCCGCTCTGGAGGGGAAGTAGATGCCTAGGGACGCTGCCTGCGCGATCTACACCACAAACCAGCCCGGCAGCCCCTGGAGCCAGCTCAAAAAGAACAGCGGCTGGACACGAACCGGGCCCAACGGTCGCGTCCACCGACCCAGCGTCGAGCAACTGCGGTCGCCCCTGTTGCCGCCGCTCGGAGCCGACCAGCCGGGACTCAGCGTCAGGGCGGAACGGAGGTCCAGGAGCGAGGACCGTCTTGCCGGCGTGGAGTGCTGGAGGTGAGCTCCGGTTGGGTGGAGCAGCGGGAGGGAGCGGAGGAGATCCGGGCGCGGCAGCTGCCAAGCGATCCCCGACCGTCGCCGCGGCTCACCGTGCCTGAGGATGTCGGGAATGGCCGCAACCGGCCCTGGGCTGCCTAGCCATGCCCGCCAAGAACGAACGCACGCTGGCACCTTGGCTGGTGGGGGCGACCATCGAGACCGTCGGCCGGGTCTCCGACCGGACCTCAGGCCGGACCCGGGCCAAGCAGCACCGGATGCCAGGCTCGGAGCGCCGGGAGCAGCTCCTCCAGGCCTGCCTCACCGCCTTCGCCAGGGACGGCCTGGAGATGACCACCATGGACTCCATCGCCACCACGGCCGGGGTCAGCAAGCCGCTGGTCTACCGCCACTTCCACAACCGCCACGAGGCGTTGGTGGCGGTGGTGGAGCGGGAGAGCGAGCGGCTGGTCGCGGTCCTGGGGATCGGCGGCGACGTGACGCCCACGCCCAGCTTCGAAGCTCTGACCACCACCTTCCTCACCTTTGCCGCGGAGGCGCCAGCCTCATTCCGGCTGCTCTTCCAGCTGGTGGATGCCGCCGCCGGGGCCGCCCAGCGCCGGGTCGACCAGCTCCGGGACCGGGTGGGGCGGGTGCTGGTCGACTCTCTCCTGTCCCAGGTGGACCCCGCCGAGTTGTCCGAGCTCCCCGAGCTGGGCCAGGACACCGCCTGGTTGGCGGGGATGGTGAGCTCGATCGTCGAGGGCGTGGCTGGGGGACTGGGGCGAGGTGAGGACCCGGCGCTCCGGGCGGGGGCGCTCTGCCGGCTGCTGCGCCCGGAGGGGGTGGTGGCGGCCCTGGTCGAGGTGCGGCCTCGGACTGGCCGTCCGGAGGCGCTGCCGCGGGAACCGGGCTAGCCCCGCCGTCGCCGGGGCGCTCCCGCTCGCTCCGGACGCTGGAGGATCTGGTAGGGACCACTCGGATCACCGGGAGCGCCGGCGCGGGGAAGACCCAACAGCTGGTGGCCCTGGCCTCGGAGTGGCTGCTGGGGGGCGGGGATCCTCGCCGCCTGGTCCTAGTGGTGACGAGCCGGGCTGGGGCGGAGCTGCTCCAGCGCCGAGTCGAGCAGCAACTGCCCGAGGCCCATCCCGCGGTGGTGGTCCAGACCCACGAGGGGCTGGCCCGGCTGGTGCTGGCTCGGCTGGGGCAGGAGCCGGAGCGTGGGGCCACCCTCTCAGCGATCGGGGAGTGGCTGGTGATGGAGGAGGCGCTGCGCCGGGCGCAGCCCTCCCTGGCCCGGCTGGGGCCGATGATCCGTGAGCCATCCTGCATCGAGGACGCCATCTCCATGGTCTCGGCCTGCAAGCGGGCCCTGGTGGGCCCGGGACTGGTGGCCAGGCGGGTGCGAGAGGCGCCGGGGGACCCGGCCGGGATCGGCGACGTCGCGCTGATCTCGGCCGCCTACCAGGGGGTGCTTGAGGAGATGGGATGCCTGGATTCCCGGGACTGGCACGTCCGGGCGCTCGAGGCGCTGTCCCGCGACCGGAGCGCACTCCAGGGATGGGCAGACCTGCTCTTGGTTGACGAGGCTGAAGACCTCAGTCCGGCCCAGTGGATCCTCATCCGAGAGCTGGGCCAGAGGCTGAGCCCGCCCCTGCGGCTGGTGCTAGCGGGGGACTGGAGCGAGTCCACCCCGGGCTTTCGGGGGGTATCGAGCGTTTCCTCCAGCCGGCCCTTCGATGAGTACTTCCCGAGCGAGCTCGCTCCGGCCGAGTGGACGATGCCGGAGGCGCTGCCCGCCTGGGCGCGCAGGCTGGGCAGCGTCCTCCGAGTCCGGGCGGAGGAGGTGGGTGAGCCCGCCCCCGGCCTCGACCAAGAGCTCCCGGAGGCGGCCCTGCGGGTCGGCCCGGCGGCTTCGGTGTGGGTGGCAGCCGACGAGAGCGCTGAGGCCCTGGCGGTGGGTCGGGAGATCCTGCGGGCGCGGCTCGACGGAGAGCTGGAGTTCGCGGACTGTGCCGTCCTGCTCCGCTCCCGCGGGGCCCAGCTCGCCCCGGTTCTGGCGGCCCTCGCCGGCCTCGGGGTGCCCCACCGGCTGGTGCCCGAGGTTGGCTGGGCGGGGCATGCGGCGGTGGCCACGATCCTCAGCTGGCTGAGGTGCCTCAGCCAGCCCCAGGACGACTCGCTGCTGCTGGAGGCACTCCGCGCCGGGCCTGGCCAGCTCTCGCCGGGGGCGATCCGGCTGCTGGTCAGGGAAGCCGCCCGGCAGCGGTGCCCGGTGGTGGCGGCGTTCTGGGGGTCGGCTCGTGAAGGGGCGGCGAGGATGGAGCCTGCGGTGAAGGTCCCCGCTGATGACCAGGGGTGGCCGGAGATCGGCGCCGCGGCGCGACGCTGGCGCGCCTCCGGGGTGGTGGTCCCCCAGCTCGGCGGTGCCAGCCTGGCCTGGCCCCAATTCCTCCGCCTCATGGGTCAGCTGGAGCTGGCGTCGGGCCTCGCCGCCGCGGCGTTGGAGGACCTCGGGACCGCATCGGTCCTGGCCCAGCTCTCCAGAGCCGCCGCGGCGGGGGCGGAAGCGCACCGCCGGTTGGGAGGGACGGAGCTCCATCTGGCCGGCTGGCTGGAGCTTCTAGAGGGGGCGGTGCGGCGCAGCGAGCAGGAGCTGGACCGGCCGATGGGAGAGGACCGGTCCGCGGTCTCGGTCCTGAGCATTCGCCAGGCCAAGGGCCGGCACTGGGCTCGAGTGTTCGTGTGTGGGTGTGTGGCCGGCTCGCTGCCGGCCCGTCCCGATGGGGGAGGGTGGTTGGACCACCGGGAGGTCGAGGAACTGGTCGAAATGGTGCCGGAGCTGGAGGATGTCCTCTCCTCGCCGGAGCGCTGGCAGGATGCGGAGTCCCGACTCTTCATGGTCGCCCTGACCAGGGCCAGCTCTGAGGTGACCTGTAGCTGGTCCAGGCGGTGCGGGGGCCGGCCGGCCGAGCGCTCCTCGTTGGTGGGGAGGCTGCTCGAAGTCGGAATCCGAGAGATGGCAGCCCCTCAGGTGGAGCTGGTGACCGTGGACGACCTGGTCTCCGAGCTGGCGCTGTCGCCGTCTCCGGGGTCGCTCGGGTTCCCCGGGACCGAACTTGCGAGCATGGCGGCCGAGCTCCGGTCGGAGCTGAGGGGCTGGGACCCGGTTGGGGAAGGGGCGGCCCAGCCGCCCGCGCCGCCGGTGGTGAGTGCGACGTCGATGGCAGCCTGGCTGGCCTGCCCCCGCCAGTATCTGGCGGGGCTGCTGGGGACCGCGACTGCCAGCGACATCTCGCTCCATCTGGGCGTCCAGGCCCACCGGCTGCTGGAGCACCTCTACCGGGCCCGTGGAGAATGGGAGGGCAGTTCGGATGCATTCCGGCAGGCCGCCGGCCGGCTCATCGAGGAGAGACTCCTGCCTGAGCTGAGGGCCGCGGAGAGAGACCCGGTCAACCTGGTCTACGCCGGGCTCTGGCTGGAGCGGATGGTCGACCGCTGGGCGCGCCGAATCGTGGCCGCGGGCCCGGAGCGGGTGGGCGAGCCGATCGCGGAGGAGATCGGATTCAGTGTCGCGCGCCCTGGCTGGTGGCTCCGGGGCAAGGTCGACGCGCTCTGGCGCCACCCCGGCGGAGAGGTGGAGCTGCTCGACTACAAGACCTCGGCCGACAAGAGGACGGATGGTTCCATGAGGGACGCGGTGTTCGGCAAGGATGCCGAGGGACCCCAGGACTGGCAGCTTCCTATCTACCAACTGGCGGCCCGGCAGGGAGCGTTCGAGTCCCAGCTGGGTGCGGGCCTGCCCACCAGAGTGCGCAACTGGTACGTGGGGGTGGACCCGGGAGCGCGCTCCACCGAACCGATTCCGGCAGCCGGCTTCCGGATCGTCGATGGGGAGGAACAGGGAGGGGTTGGCCGGCTCACGGAGCGGGAGCTGGACCGGCTCGATGAGGAGCTTGACCGGCAGGTCCAGGTCATCTTGGAAGGCAGGTTCCCGGCCCAGCCCCGGCACTCCACCAGGACCTGCCGGGCCCAGTTCGGAGGGTGCCCGGTCGCGGACTGGTGTGATGGGGAGGGCACGGTGGGCGCCGACCACCCCACCCCTCCGCCGCGGCTGTGAGGGACGGCCCCGGAGCGCCGGCGCCCCCCAGCGACGCGCTGACCGACGCTCAATCCGACGTGGTCCGCCAGCTGGGTCGGGGCCCGGTCAAGGTGGTGGCCGCGGCGGGCAGCGGCAAGACCACAACCATGGCCTCGGTCTATGAGGCCGCGATGCGCAGCGGGCTGGGGGCGGACCGGATCATGGCGGTCACCTTCACCGAGCTGGCAGCGGCCGAGCTGAAGCTCAAGATCCTGGGCACCGTGATGGCGGCCCCCAAGGTGACCCAGGAGGAGGCGGTGGAGGCGCTCCAGGGGGGCTGGATCGGGACCTTCCACAAGCTGATCCGAAGGCTCTTGGAGGAGCGCTCCTACCTGGCCGGAGTGCCCCGGGATCTGATCCTGATCGACGAGGTGGCGGCGGCGGTGGAGATGGAGGCGGCCCTGGGGAGGCTACGTCAGCAGTTGGAGGGCAGCGGATCCTGGACCAAGCTGCTGCCTCCGGACCCCGATCCGCGGACCCTGTTGGGACTGTTCGGCGGAGCCGCGGGCGCGGTGGGACGGCTGCGCTCGACCGAGCTGGAGCCGAGCGACTGTGAGCGGAGTTCGCTAGCCGCCTACCGGGCGTTCGCGCAGGCGGAGGACCCTCCCGAGGAGCTCGCCTGGCATCGACTCGCCCTGCGGCTCACAGCCGACCTCTGGCAGGAGTACGAGCGTCGCCTGGCGATCGCCCGAGTGCTCGACTTCGACGGGCTGCTCCGGGAGGGGCTGCGGGCTCTGCGTAGGTCGCCCGAGCTGCTCCGGTGGTGTCGGCGCAACTTCGAGCTGGTGATAGTGGACGAGTACCAGGACACCAGCGCCCTCCAGGAGGCGCTGATCCTCGAGATGACCGGGCCCTGGCAGCAGAGTCTCTTCATGGTGGGGGATGCCCGGCAATCGATCTACGCCTTCCGGGACGCCAAGCCAGGGATCATGGCCGCGGCCCAGGGCAGGCGGTTCGGCCTTTTCCTCAACCACCGCTCCCGCGCCAGCATCCTCGCCGCCGCGGACCACGTGATCAAGGCCGACCCCCAATTCGCCGCGGACGAGGCCATGGAGGCGGCCCGCGCAGGCGAGAGCCCGCTCCCAGTCTGGGTGGCCGAGGTCGAGGACCCGTCGCGGGAGGCGGAGGCGATCGCAGAGGCGCTGGCCCTGCTCCATCGGTGGGGGATCACCTACCCGGATGGCACCAAGCAGGGCGTGCCCTGGGGTCAGATGGCGGTCCTCGCCTACACCTACCGACGCTTGGGGCCAATGCTGGAGGAGGCGTTGCGGCGTCGGGGAATCCCCTTTCAGACCGCCACCGGGTGGCTCCTGGAGCGGCCCGAGGTGAAGGACGTGGTGGCCCTCCTCCGGCTCGCCGGCGACGAGGCGGACGACCTCGCCTGCCTCCGGCTGCTGCAGTGCCCGGTGGTCCGCATCCCCGACCGGGCACTGCTCGCGCTCATCCCGAGCACGGCGGAGCGGGAGGTGTCCCTGGCGGCACGGCTGCGCCGCCACCTGGCGGCCGGCGCCACAGGGTGGACGAAGGCCTGGTCGGCGCGCGCGGCGGCCGTGGTGACGCTGGTGGACGAGCTGCGTGTGGAGTCGGGGAGGGTGCCTGCCGACGAGCTGCTCTCGACGGCGATGCGGCGTTCCGGCCTCCTCCGCTTCCATCAGGCGCGGGCGCGGGGGGGGCGAACCGGCGGGCAGCGGGCGCTTACCTCGCTGGCAGAGCTGGAGCGGATCAGCGGGGAGCGGAGGACGCGGTCGGGCTGGCTGAGCCTAAGCCAGCTCCTGGAGCGGCTCACCGCCATGCGTGAGGAGGCCAGGACCGCGGAGCCGCCGGCCCAGAACGAGGAGGATCTGGTGACCCTCTGCACCATCCACCGGGCCAAGGGGTTGGAGTGGCCGGTGGTGGTGTTGGCGGACTGCCGTCCCTACCAAGCCCGCGGTCAGGGCCGGGTGCTCTGGGACCGGCCGGCGGGGGCGGTGATCTCGACCAAGATCGGGGCCACTGACACCGCCGCGTTCAAGAGGTGGAAGGAGGGGCCCGAGGCCAGGGTTGACCGGGAAGAGCATCGGCGGCTGGTTTACGTGGCGATGACCAGGGCCCGGGACCTGCTGGTGGTCACCACCAGCAGGTCGGGCAAGAACGGCGAGTTCCTGGAGCTGGCGAAGGCCGCAGGAGAGGGCCGGGAGTGGGTACGCGAGTGGCCCGCCTTCGCGGCGTCGGCTGGGCTGCCCTGGGCGCCGGCGGGCGGAGGTGGGTTGGAACCCGCCTCCCCCGGCGAGGCGGTGGCCGGGCCCCAGATACCGGTGGCTCGCCTGGCGCAGCGCTGGCGGGAGATCGCGTCGCTGGAGCGACCCGCCAGCTCCGGGTGGGCGCGCCCGGCTCACCTCAGCTTCACCGCCATCGATCTCATGAACCGGTGTCCCCGCAGGTTCTGGTACACCCACCTGGCTGGCTACCCGAGCTTGGAACCAGCCCAGCCCGGCCCGCGCTCGGACCAGTCCGTGGCGCCCCGGGGCCTGGAGCGGGAGCAGGCTCTGGACCTGGGCACGGCGGTCCATCGGGTGCTGGAGCAGCTCCACACCGACGTCCCCTCCCGTGCCCCCGCCCCGGCCGAGGTGCTGGCCGCCCTCGACCGAGCGGCGGTCCCCCTGGGGTCGGAGCAGCGGCGCCTGGCCGAGGAGATGCTCGCCACCTACGCGGCCAGCCCGGTCGCGGCGCTGCCCACGGTCGCGGTGGAGTTCCCCTTCAGCTGGCGCAGCTGGGCCGGCCCCGGGTGCCCCCCGCTGCATGGGGTGATCGACCGGGTCGCCCAGCTGGAATCGGGCGCGCTCCTCGTGGTCGACTACAAAACGAACGCCACCGTCTCCCCCGAGGAGCTTGGCGAGTACTCGAGGCAGCTCCGCCTCTACGCGGCCGCGGTCGCGGCCGGAGCCCTGGGGACCCCCGTGAGGGTCCCCGGGGCCGCGCTGGCGACGCTGCGGTCGGGGCGGTTGCTGGAGGTCTCCACCGCTCCCGAGGAGCTCGGCGAGGCGCTGCAATGGGCCGGCGCCGCGGCAGCGCGGGTCAAGGCGGGCGACTACCGCTCGGTGGAGCGGTTCCCGTCACGACCCTGCGGCGACTGCCCCTTCCTCGACCGCTGCCCGGAGCGGCGAGAGGGGCTGGCTACGCCGAGCCGGGGAGCTTGAAGATCCGTGAGAGCCGCATGGCCAGGCCCATGTCGCCTTTGACCTTGAGCTTGCCGGTCATGAAGGCCATGGTCCCGTCCAGCCGCCCGGTCATCAGCTTGACGAAGTTCTGGTCGCCGATGCTGATGGTGATGTTGGGGCTGGTGTCGCGGCCGCTGAAGACCTGGCAGGCGGCGTCCTTGATCTGGGCGTACCAGAGCCCGCCCTGGTCCCCGGAGATGTCGAACTGGAAGGTCGCGTCGAGACCCTCGGCCTTGTCAGCCTGAAACGCGCCCGGGATCTTTTCGATGATCTCCTGCGGTGTCAGTTCCGCCTCGCTCAATGGGGATCCTCCGCTTGAATGTTGGTCCATCCCGGGTTGACCCCGGCCAGGGCCGCCGCACTTGCGCCGGTCAAGCCGCCCGCCTGGGCCGGCGACTGGGCCGCTTCAGATAGCCGAGGTTGCCTCGCATCGGTCTGGGTTCGAAGCCAAAGTCGAGGCGCACTGCATCCAGCCGGGTGATGTTGGGCTGGGCCAGCATGTCCAGCTGCTGGGCGGTAACCAAGGGGTCTTCCAGCAGCCTGTCCATGACCATCGCCACCGGCCGGATCAGTCGGGGGTCGAGGTGGAGCGCCGTGCGCTTCGAGCCCCCGAAGCGCTCCTTGCCGATCGCCTCCGCGATGGCGAAGACGATCTCCTCCAGGGTCGGTTGCTCGGGGCCGCCGATCTCGTAGAGATGGCGGGCCCGGGGCTGCTCCTCGACCGCCAGGAGCAGGCAGCGGGCGACGTCGTCGGCGGAGATGGGCTGGAACACCGCCGAGCCGTCCCCGGGGATCACCAGGAAGGGGGAGGGCAGGCTGAGGGCGTCGGCCAGATGGTTGAAGAACCCCCGGCCCTCGCCGAAGATCACCGAGGAGCGGACCACGACCCACTCCAGGGAGCTGGCGGCCACGGCCTGCTCGCCCTCCCACTTGCTGAAGAGATAGGGGAAGCTCGGGTCGGGATCCGCTCCGATGGCGCTGAACTGCACCATCCGTCTGACCCCGGCGCGGGCGGCCGCGGCGACGACGTTGGTGGTGCCGCAGGCGTTGACCGCCTCGAACGTCTGGTACCCGCGCGGGCGGATCACCGCCGCCAGATTGACCACGGCGTCGGCGGATTGGAAGGCCTGGTCCAGGCCCTCTCCGCTGACGACGTCCCCAAAAGTGGGGAGGAGGCCGGGAGGCAGGGTGGCCGAGCGCTCCCCACGCCCGACCACCCTGATCTCGTGCCCGGCTGACAGCAGGCTGGGGAGCAGGTGGGAGCCGACCAGGCCCGTCCCCCCGACTACGGCTACCCGCAAGGTCTGCCTCCCGCTATGACTTCGCGATCAGGGACGCTTGGCGACGCGGCGGCGGGGGACGGCCTTACCGGCCACCGAGGCCTTGAGGCTCGAGGCGGGGTAGAAGCGCACCTTCTGGGAGGCCGGCACCTGGACCATCTCCTGAGTTTGGGGATTGCGCCTCAGGCCGGCGGCGGTCTGACGGACCTTCCAGCGGCCAAAGCCAGCGACGGAGACCTCTCTGCCCTGCTCGAGCTCGCCGCCGATGATCTGGAAGATTAGCTTGAGGGTGTCGTCGGCAAGCACAAAACTTGAGAAAAACGGCTCTCGTTCGCCGCTCTCATTCTCGAACTTGATCTTGGTCTGCAGGGTCTTGGCCAGCTCGCGGCGATTCATGGGTGATTTCCTCCTTGGGGGTGAACTGAAACGTTCGCGGTGACGCATGAATACTCATGAATACTAAGGAAAAAGTCAAGTCCCGTGCAGTGCTGCAAGGGCTCCTTGGCGGCGCCACCGGTTTCCCCCGCCGGCCGGCCCAGCAATCGGGGGATCTGGGGGCCGGCGGCCGGCACCGGGTTCGCGCCGGAGCCGGGCGTCCGGGGGTGGCTGGCCTCGAGCTCTTCGGGGGCTGGCAGATCGCCGGGCTGGTGGCGGGCGGGGGTGGCCGCCGTGGTCTCCTGGGGAGGGATCCTCCCCGGCGAGGGGTCTCTTCGGGCCAACTCGCTGGACCAAGCGCTGTTTGCACCGGGCCTGGGGACGCGACCAGGGAGAAACGTGAGGGCCTCGAGGGTGTCCCTGGCCTCCCCCCGCGCTCGCCGGGGAGCTTGCTCTAGCGAACATGTGTTCGTACAATTTTGGGGTGCCCGGAGGGTAGCCCTGGCTCCACCGGTGCCGTTCCAAACCTCGCACGGATGGTTTTCCGGTGTCATCAGAGCTGGCTCGACGGGAGGAGGGGAGACCCCAATGGCAGGGACCGGTGGCGCTGGAGCCGGCCCTGGCCACACTGAACCGGCGCTATGGCCGGGAGGTGGTCCGGGCTGGGGCCCCGGCCCGACTCCTGGGGCTTTCGACGGGGGTTGGGGAGCTGGACGGCATCACCGGCTGCCAGGGGCTGCCCCAGGGCCGGATCAGCCGGTTGGTCGGCGAGCCCTCCTCGGGGGCGTTTGACCTGGGGCTGGTGCTGGCGGCTGAGGTCTCTCGGTCCGCCCCGGTGGCCCTGGTCGACTTCACCCTGGGTGTCTTCCCCGGTGACATCGAGGCCTATGGAGGCGACCTCGACAACTGCTGGCTGGTCCGCCCCAGACGGCCGGTGGAGGGGTGGTCAGCGGCCCGAACCCTGGCCAAGGCGGGGGTGGGGATGTGCATTTTGGTGGCCGAGGATTGGTCTCGAATCACTTCCGGGGCCGCCCCCGCAGCTCTGTTGGCGGCGCTCTCAGAGGGAGTCTCAGCCGGTCTGGTGCTGGGAGGGCAACTGCTCCCGGCCGCCCTCCGGGAGCGGGTCTGCCTGGAGCTGGAGTGCCGACGTCTGGATTGGGATTTGACCCACGGGGACGTCTGTGGCCTCCGGATGGAGGCACGGGTCACCCGCAGCCACCTGAGTGCTCCCGGGGCTCGCTGCCGGTTGCGGCTCAGCTTCCCGAGGCCCTATCCGATCCGGGCTGGTCTGGTCGGTCTGGCTGAGGAGGAGGTCGATGAGGATGAGGGGCTGCTCCGGATGGCCGGGAGCAGCCGATGACCCGGGCTGGTGCCCGGCGGCTGGCCTGCCTTGCCTTCCCCCACCTCGCCCTGGTGCTGGCCTGGCGTGCCCACCCCGAGCTGAGGGGGGAGCCGGTGCTGTTGGGGGGCCGGGGTCCGGGCGGCGGCCAGGTGGTGATGGCGGCTTCCCCGCCGGCCCTGGCGCTGGGGGTCAGGGCCGGCCAGGACTGGCGCCGGGCCGAGCTCCTCTGCCCCTTAGCGGCTCGGCTACCGGTCGATCTGGGCACGCTGGCGGAGTTGCGGCGGAGCGCCAGGCTGGCCCTGGCCGGTTGCAGCCCCTTGGTGGAGTGGACCGACGATACCACTGCCTATGTCGATCTCAGCGGCAGCGACCCGCTCGGGCGCCAGGAGGGTGCCCGGGCCGCTCAGTGCGGCAGGGCCCTCCAGGAGGTCTTGGGGGTCACCCTCAGCGTGGGGGTGGGGCAGTCCCGCTTCGTGTCCTGGGTGGCCGCCCGGGTCGCCGATCCCGGCCGGGTGCGGGTGGTTCCGCAGGGGAGGGCGGCCGAGTCCCTGGCCAGCTGGCCGGTCACAGAGCTGCCGATCATGGGCGAGACCGCAGAGCGGCTGCTCCGGTTCGGGCTGCGCACCTGCGGCGACTGCGCGGCCATCACCATGGCCGACCTGCAGCGGCAGTTCGGGCCGGAGGGGATCCTGCTCCACCGGCTCTGCCGGGGCCTGGACTTGGCCGAGATCGACCCTGGGCGCGAGCCGCCTCCCTGCGGCGTTCGCCGCTCCCTGGCGGGGGGAGTGGAAGACTCCGAGTCGCTTCGCTTCGGCGCCGCCGAGCTGGCCCGGGGCCTGGCCGAGGAGCTGGCCCGGCAGGGACGGGCGGCAGGGCGGATCCGGCTGACCTTGCGTGGTGAGGGGGGGGGCCGGCTGGGGGAGCGCGCCTGGTGGAGCGAGGTCGCGCCCTCCCAGCCGATGGCCACCGCCGAGGAGCTGATGGGCCCGCTGCTGAGCCTGTTCGGCAGACTCCATCCCCCCATCCCGATCACGGTGGTGGAGCTCGAGGCCCTGGACCTGGTTGCGCCCCCGGCCAGCCAGATCGGGATGTGGCAGGGACGGGTGGCGGATCGCGAGGTGATCCAGCGGGCGGTCAACCGGCTCCACGACCGGTTCGGCAAGGGGCTGGTCTGGCGGGTCGAGGTGCGCCCGGGTCACCCCGGGGACGTCCCCGAGGAGCGGCTCAGCTGGAGCTCCAGTTGACCCGGATCGAGGTTCGCTGCGGGGGACCGCTCGGAGAGCCGGCGGCGGTGGAGCTGGGCGGTGGCTGGATGGAGGTGACGGCGGTGGTGGAGAGCTGGTGGGTCGAGGTCGGATGGTGGCGGGCACTGCCCGAACGCCCGGTTCGCCGTCGCTGCTGGCGAGTACTGCTCTCCAACGGCAGCTGCCTGGACCTGCGCTGGGACCAGCTGTCCAACAGCTGGGATCTGGAGAGAGGCTGGGGATGAGGTTAACGGCGCCATCTGCTAGCGTGCCCTCATGCCCGACCGTCCGGCCACCTCGGCCTCCGGCCCCAACCAGGGTCCCACCTCCGGCGGTCGCCTGCCTCTGAGGCGGCGGCCGCTCTGGGCCTGGATGCCGCTGCTGGTGGTCCTGGCCGTGAACCTGCTGGTGGTGAACGTCTTCTTCGCCCCCCCCTCTCCCAAGACCATCGCCCTGCCCTACAACGTCTTCGTCAGCGACGTCAGCAAGAATGACGTCCGCAGCATCACCAGCACCTCGGACACCATTCAGGGGACCTTCCAGCACCTGACCGGGGTCTCGGCCAGCTCCAAGAGCAAGGCCAGGTACTTCACCACCCAGCTGCCCAGCTTCGCCGGCGGCGGCCTCGAGGCCCTGCTGGTGCAGCACCACGTGACCATCAACGCCGAGAACCCCAATCCCCCGACCCCGCTCTGGGAGGAGGCGCTCTTCAGCTTCGGGCCCACCCTCCTCATCGTCTTCGGCTTCCTCTACCTGATGCGACGGGCCGCCGCCAGCGCCGGCGGGGGCCTGTTCAGCATGGGGCGCAGCCAGGCCCGCCTCTACGACGCCGAGCGGCCTGCCACCACCTTCGCCGACGTGGCCGGGATCGAGGAGGCCGAGGAGGAGCTGGAGGAGATCGTGGACTTTCTCCGCCAGCCCGCCAAGTACCAGCGGCTGGGGGGGACCGTGCCCAAGGGGGTCCTGCTGGTGGGGCTGCCTGGCACCGGCAAAACGCTCCTGGCCAGGGCGGTGGCGGGTGAGGCCAAGGTGCCCTTCTTCAGCCTCTCAGCGTCAGAGTTCATCGAGATGATCGTGGGGGTGGGGGCATCGCGGGTCCGCGACCTATTCGCCAAGGCCCGCGAGGCGGCCCCGGCGATCATCTTCATCGACGAGCTGGATGCGATTGGCCGGAGCCGGGGGGTGGGGGCCAGCTTCGGCGGCCACGACGAGCGGGAGCAGACCCTCAACCAGATCCTCACCGAGATGGACGGCTTCGACTCCCGGGAGGGCGTGATCGTCCTGGCCGCCAGTAACCGGGCCGATGTGCTAGATCCCGCCCTCCTCCGCCCGGGCCGCTTCGACCGGCGGGTGATGGTCCAGCCCCCGGACCGGGTGGGCCGGAGCGCCATCCTCAAGATCCACACCCGGGGGGTGCCCTTGGGGGCCGACGTGAACCTGGACAACCTGGCCTCGCAGACGCCGGGGCTGGTCGGGGCCGAGCTGCGCAACCTGGTCAACGAGGCGGCCCTGCTGGCGGCGCGACGGGACCGCAAGGCGGTGACCCAGGTCGACTTCACCGATGCTCTGCAGAAGGTGCTGCTGGGGGCGGCGAGGCGGATCGTTCTCTCCGAGGAGGACCGGCGCCGGACCGCCTGCCACGAGAGCGGCCATGCCCTGCTGGGACTGCTGGTGCCCGAGGCGGACCCAGTCCGCAGGGTCTCCATCGTGCCCCGAGGCAGGGCGCTGGGGGTCACGGTGCAATCTCCCGTCGACGACCGCCAGAACTACCCCGAGACCTATCTCCGGGCCCGGATCGTGGGGGCGCTCGGCGGCAGGGCCGCCGAGAAGCTGGTCTACGACGTGGTCACCACCGGGGCCGAGAACGACCTCCAGCAGGTGACCATCATCGCTCGGCAGATGGTGGTGCACTGGGGGATGAGCCCGCTGGTGGGGCCGCTCAGCCTCGCCGACGAGACCGATACCCAGGCGCTGATGATTCCCCAGCGGCCCTACAGCGAGGCCACCGCCGAGGTGATCGACTCCGAGGTCAAGCGGATCGTCGAGGAGTGCTTCAGCGAGGCCTGCCAGCTGCTCGGGGAGAACCGGGACAAGCTCGAGGCACTGACCCAGGCGCTGCTGCGCGACGAGTCCCTGGACGAGGAGGAGATCCTCCTGGTCACCGGCTTGCCGGGCAAGCCGGTCATTCCCGTCACCCGGCCGGACCTCGTGGTCACCGAGGCGCCGTCCCTGCTGGAGCCGGCGCTCCCGACCTCGCCGGTGCGTCTCCCCGACTAGCACCGGATCCGCATCGCCGGCTGGAGCACTGGGTCCCGCTGGGCTGGCCGGGGATCCACTGGGCCTGTCCCGAGACAGGCGCAGCGGTCAGGAAGATGCTGGCAACGGACCGCCCTGGGCTGGTTCCTGGAAGATCGGCTTGGGGAGGGCCTCGCGGAGCCCGTCGGTCCGGTCCCGAGCGGGCAGCCGGTGGACGTCGGGCGGCTTGGGCAGGATCCCGAAGACCTGGCGGGTGCTGCCCTTGCCTTCAATGCGGGGCCGGGTCCTCCAGGCCTCGGGGCAGGTTCGGGCGATCGGCAGGGATGTCCAGCCCAACCACCGGGGCCGTGCCTCACCGGCCCACCGCTCCCAGGTGGTTGGTGGGCCAGCGGTCCAGGGAGGTGCTGGCGAAACCGTGCGAACATCAGTTCGTATCATGGCGGTCATGACCGAGCCCTTCTCCGAGCTCTGGGCACGTTCCTACTTCTCCTTCCTGGAAGGGGCCAGCGCTCCCGAGGCCCTGGCGGCCCGGGCCGCCGAGCTGGGGATGCCCGCCCTGGGATTGGTGGATCGGGGGGGCCTGTACGGAGCAGTGCGGCTGGTTCAGGCCGCCGAGCGCTTCGGGATGAGGGCGCTGGTTGGTGCGGAGCTGGACCTGGAGGAGGGGGGAAGGCTGGTGCTGTTGGCGACCGACCGGTCCTCCTACCAGGAGCTCTGCCGGGCCGTGAGCCGGACCCAGCTGGCGGGGGCCAAGGGGGTGCACCTGCTCCGCCTCAGCGGGTTGGAGAAGGAACTGGCTGAGGCTGCAGGGAGGGCGGGAGGGGAACGGGACGCGGTTCTGCCGCCCTCCCTGCAGCATCGCCGGGAGCTTCTGTCCGGTCGGCCCCGGACCGATCTCGAGAGCCCGGTCTGTCCCGAGGACTTGAGCCGGTGCACCGTGGTGGCCGGCGGCCCCCACAGCCCGGTCAGCCTGGCTCTGCTGCGGGGGGACCGGGCAGCGGCGGACCGGGCGGCAGCGGCCCTCCGATACGCCTTCCCCGGGGGTCGGGCCTACCTCGCCCTGCAGCATCACCTTCATCCCGGGGACGGCTGGCTGGCGGCCGAGACCGCGGCCTGCGCCGAGCGGGTCGGGGTGGGATTGCTGGTTTCGGCCACCCCTCGCTACGCCATTGCCTCGGAGGCGGCCTTGCTCGACGTGCTCACCGCCATCCGCCACAACTGCACCCTGGAGGATGCCGCCGGGCGAGGGTTGCTGCTGCCCAACCACCAGTACTGGATGCGCAGCGGGGAGGAGCTCCGCCAGATGCTGCCCTACCCCGCCGCCTTCCAGGCCACCTTCGAGCTGGCCGCCCGCTGCGAGCTGAGCCTGGACTTCCGCCACAGTCGTTTCCCCGGTTTCACCGCCCCTGCCGGGCTCAGCCCTGATCAGTACCTGGAGCAGCTCTGCCGGCAGGGGCTGCCGGCTAGGTACCCGGCCGCCGGATCAGTGGTGGAGGAGCGCCTCACCCACGAGCTGCGGGTCATCTCCAAGTGCCGGTTGGCGGAGTTCTTCCTCATCGTCTGGGAGCTGATGGACTTCGCCAGGCGGGAGGGTATACCCGCCCAGGGGAGGGGATCCGCCGCCGACAGCCTGGTTGCCTACCTGCTCGGGATCACCCGGGTTGACCCGATCGCCCACCACCTCCTCTTCGAGCGCTTTCTCCACGAGGAGATGCAGGGGACCCCGGATATCGACATCGACGTCTCCACCACCCACCGTGAACAGCTGATCCGCCACGTCTACGACACCTACGGAGAGGACCGAACCGGGATGGTCTGCACTGTGATCACCTTCCGGGCCCGGATGGCGATCCGCCAGGTGGGCGCCGCTTTCGGACTTCCGGAGGCGGTGGTGGAGCGACTCACTCGGTCGGTGGACCGCTGGTACGGCAAGGGGGAGGAGGCCCTGGTGGCCCAGGTTCTGGAGCTGGCCGGCGAGCCTCCGGAGCAGGTCCTCAGCTCCCGGCCCTGGCGCCAGTTCGCGGCCCTGGTGGAGGCGGTGGTGGGGGTGCCGCGCCATCTCTCCATCCATGTGGGTGGGATGCTGGTCACCGGGGAACCGCTCTGGGACATCGCTCCCCTGGAACGGGCCACCATGCCGGGCCGGGTGGTGATCCAGTTCGACAAGAACGACGTCGAGGACCTGGGCCTGATCAAGATCGACCTGCTCGGACTGCGCACCCTCTCGGTGGTCTCCGAGGCCCTCCAGGAGCTGGAGGAGATGGCCGGCGAGCGCCCCGACCTGGAGGCGCTGGACCTGGCCGATCCTGAGGTCTACGCCATGTGCGCCAGGGCCGACACCATCGGGGTGTTCCAGATCGAGTCCCGGGCCCAGCAGCAGACCCTGCCCCGGAGCAACCCTCGGGAATTCAACGACCTGGTGGTGGAGGTGGCGATCATTCGGCCCGGGCCGATCCAGGGCAAGGCGGTCCACCCCTACCTGCGCCGTCGCCAGGGCCGAGAGCCGGTGACCTACCTCCACCCCCTGCTGGAGCCGATCCTGCGGGACACCCTGGGGGTGATCCTCTACCAGGAGCAGATCCTCGAGATCGCCATGCGGCTGGGGGGCTTCAGTGCCGGCGAGGCCGACCGTTTCCGGCGGGCCATGAACCGTCACCGCTCTCGGGTGGAGATGAGCTCTTTGGAGCGGGAGTTCAGGCAGGGGTGCGCCCGCAACCAGGTGTCCAGTGAGGTCTCGGGGCAGCTCTTCGAGGCGGTCAGGGGGTTTGCCGAGTTCGGCTTCTGCCGCAGCCACGCGGCGGCCTTCGCCCGCACCGTCTACGAGACCGCCTGGCTGCGCCTCTACCACCCCGCCGCCTATCTGGTGGGCCTGCTCAACCACCAGCCGATGGGCTTCTACCACCCATCGGTGCTGGTGGACGACGCCAAGCGCCGGGGGGTGCGCGTGCTCTCGGTGGACGTCAACCTCAGCCGGGGTCGCTGTCGGCTGGAGGCGTTGGAGGGGGGGCCGGGAGGCCGGCGCGAGCTCGGGGTCAGGCTTGGCTTCAACTACATCCGGGGGCTGGGTGCCACCCTCCGCGATCGGCTGGACCGCGAGCGGGACCTGGGGCCCTACCGGTCGCCGGAGGACTTCTGGCTTCGCACCGAGCTACCCCGTCCCGCCATCGACGCCCTGGTCATGGTGGGGGCCCTGGACAGCTTCGGCGAATCGCGCCGCAAGCTGCTCTGGCGGCTCAAGTCGGTGGAGGAGTCGCTCGATGGCCACCGCCGCCTCCGGCCTCCTCCGGGAAGGCCGGGGGCCAGCTTGCCCCCGAGCCCCAGGGTCTGGCAGGAGCAGCTCCTGGATCTGCCGGCCCCGCCGCCGGGGCTGGCCGAGCTGACCGCGATGGAGAGGGCTGCCGCCGACTACCGGATCATGGGGCTGACCACCGGCGACCACCTGGTCGCCTTCCTTCGGCCCCAGCTGGCGGAACTGGGGGCCATGCCGCTGGCCGAGGTGCGCCGGGCCGCCCACGGGAGCCGGATGCGGGCGGCGGGGTTGGTGATAACCCGACAGGCGCCGGGGTCAGCCCACGGGATGAGGTTCTTCACGGTGGTCGACGAGACCGCCCACCTGGACCTTGTGTTTCGGCCCGAGGTCTATCGGGCCAACCGGCTCCTCGCCAACCATCAACCGATCGTCTGCGCCGAGGGCAGGCTCCAGGTGGCGGACGGGGTCATGAGCCTGGTGGTGGAGCGGCTGCTGCCGCTGACCCCCCAAGCCGCGCTGTTGGGAGAGCCGGAGCCGGCCGAGTCGCTGCTCTCGACTCCCACCTCCCACGATTACTACTGACCGGGGATCGGGGCGTTGCCCACCGGGACCGGGGCCTGGAGGGCAGGACCCGGTCCCGGCTCCAGGCCCAGCTGGGGCCGGAGCCGGGACAGCTGCCTCATCGCGGCCTCGAGATCGGCAGAGCTGAACGCGGAGCGGGAGTGGCGCTGGAGGACCACGGTCAAGCCGGGACTGCCGGGCAGCTCGAGAGGGAGCACGATCACGGATACCAACTCCACGTTGCTGCGGGCCTGGGGCCGGCTCGAAGGAGGCTCGACCCAGAGCACCGGGACGCCGGTGAGCCGGGCGCGCGCTGCCAGCGACGCTATCAGCGGGCTCGTCGAGCCGCCCTCCACCCGGCCGAGCTCGCAGCCGCTCCGGTCCAGCATCACCGCCAGCTCGGCCCTGCCCGCCCGCTGCAGGCGGGCCAGGAAGCGCTCCAACCCGATGGGTGAGGGCGAGGGCCGGCGGTGGCGCCGGGCCAGCTGCCAGTTGAGGGCTCCGTTGACCGCCATCCCCGCGACCGCCGCCAGCAGTCCGTCCAGGACCAGCGCCAGGCTGGTCCCGAACAGACCCAGGAAGGCCAGCAGCTGAACTCCACCGGCGGTGAGGGTGGAGGAGATGTAGCGCCTCATCATCGGATGCCGCTCCCGGCGCAGGTCGGCGAAGGTGAGCTGCAGGTTCCAGCTGAAGTTCCAGAGCACCGTCACCAGGAACGCCACTGCCCAGGCCGCTAGCGCCGGCCAGCCCAGCACCACCCCGCCGACGGTCAGGAGGACCAGGAAGAGGAGCAGTCCGCTCACCCCCACGGCGGCGAACTTCCACATCCGGGCACTTCCGGGCACGTCCTTGAGCAGGGACCAGACATGGCGCAGGAACAGCAGCCCCTGGGAGGTGCTGGCCTTGCTCACCCCGGCGGTTCGGGCCCGGAACTGGAGCGGAACGTCGACAACCTTGGCCTGGGGTGAGCACACCAGCAGCTCCAGGAGGATCTTGAAGCCGACCGGACGGAGCTCCAGGCCCCGGAGCAGAGAGCTGCGGCAGAGGAAGAAGCCGGCCAGCGGGTCGGAGCTGGCCCTGGCCTCCACGAACAGGGTCCGGACCAGCAGTCGGGCGCTGCGGGACACGAAGTGGCGAAAGCCACCCGCGAGCCCCTCCCGGCTGCCTCCCGGCTGGTAGCGGCTGGCCACCACCAAGTCGGCGCCGGCGCGCTCGGCGGCAAGCATCCGGGGGATCACCTCGGGCGGATGCTGGAGGTCGCTGTCCATGACGCAGACGACCCGCCCCCGGGCCTCGCGCAGGCCCAGGACCACGGCGGTGCTGAGTCCGCCGACGCGCTCCGCGGCGGTTCGGTGAAGCACCCGGATCCGAGGGTCGCGGTTGGCCTCAGCCAGCAGCAGGAGGGCGGTCTCGTCGTCACTGTCGTCGACGAAGACCAGCTCGAACCCAACTTCGGCCAGAGCCTGGCGGAGCCTTGCCAGGAGGGCGGTGACATTGCCCGCCTCGTTGCGCGTGGGGAGCACCACGCTCAGCTCGGGCGACGTCGCCCCAGCGCCTCCGGCGAACTCAGGCATCGGCCGCAGTCTAACCTCGATCTGGACCGGGGTCAGGGGCTGTTACCGAATTGGAAAGTGGCCTGAGCCCCTCCCCACCAGCCGATTGCCGGGGGGCGCAGCCGGGGCTCGCCGCTCCTCCTTCGGCCACAATTTGGCCCGGGCGGGGCACGGCCGGAGTCAGGTCGGGGCGCAGTCTCCCGAGCCGGGGATCCTCAGGGGCATCGGGCTCCGCGACTTCGAGGCCGAGCCGTCGCCGGCGACGGTGAAGGCGGGCGCCCTTGTGGAGGTGGCGCAGCCGCCGCATGGGCGCCGTGACCGGTCAGTCCCCCCGGACTCCCCAGCCCTCCATGCGGGTGCGGTAGACCCGGCTCCAGTTCCAGACGGCGAGCCACGACAAAGCCCACACCCCCAGCTCGACGGATACCCCGACCAGGGTGGAGCGGGCCAGGGAGTTGCCCGCCAGGGCCAGGGCGCAGTACACGAGGACCCGGACCAGGACCATGCCCACCAGCCCGGACATGGCCAGGAAGGCGATCCGCACCACCCTTCGCTCGGTTCGCATCGCCGCGCGGAGCTGGCCCGCGCTGCTGACTCCCGGGCCGCCCAGGTGGAGCGGGGGCTCCGGCTGGGTGCGGCTCAGCCTGGCCGCCCCGATCGTGGCCAGGAGCCCCGCCAGCAGCACCGGCACCAGCGCCTGCCAGGGCGCTCCCAGCCGGAGGAAGTTCTGCCAGCCGGCGAGCCGGTGACCAGCGTCGTAGGAGCTGGCGAACCGGCTCTGGAGAACGAACGAGACGGTCCCCACCGCCAGACCCAGCACCAGGCTGGCCCCGGCGGTGATGACCGCCGGGCGATGCCTGCTGACCTGCCCTTGCCACCAGCCTTTGGGTCCCGCGGGTCGGGGCTCAGCCACGGGTCGAGCTCGGCTCAAGCGACCCCAGGCAGCGCGCGGCGGAGCGCCGCGCCGTCGCCTGGGCGCTCTGGAGGACCTGGTGCTTCGACCAAGCTGGGTGGGGCCGCACATTTCGGGGCCGCCCGAGCCGTATGGCCGGCGGGATAGGGAGGGTCTGGCGGATGAGAGAGGGCATGGCGCCCTCGATTGTGGAGCCCGGAGGGACTCCCCGCCTCAGCCTAGAATCGGGTGGATGGGTTCGACGCCTGGCGGGCGGCACCCAGCGCCCGAGCTGGCCCGCGGCCCGCGGGTGCGGGTCGTCACCTACAACGTTCTCCTGGGAGGTGGTGGGCGCTGGTCCGAGATCGGGCGCCTGCTCGGTGCTGTGGACGCCGACGTCATCGCCCTCCAGGAGGCGGATGACCGGGAGGCGGTTCAGCGGCTCGGCCGGGAGCTCGGCCACCGGGTGATCTTCGGCTCGGCGCCGACCCCGAGGCACCAGGCGGTGCTGAGCCGCCTGCCGGTGACCGACTGGGCCAACCACACCGACCCCGCCGTCTTCCTCAGGAACTCCCTCGAGGTCTGGGTGGAGCTGCCGCCGGGGAGCGAGCCCAGCGAGCTGGGTCTTCACACCGTCCATCTCACCGCGGCCTTCCACCGCCGGGGCCGGGCGGAGCCGGAGCGGGTTCGCGAGCTGGCGGCGGTCCGGGCCCACGCTGCCAGCCGGCCGGAGGCATCCCACCTGGTTCTGGGCGACTTCAACGCGCTCGCGCCCGGGGACACGGTCAAGGCCACCGACTTCTTCGCCCAGATCAACCAGTGGCGGCGGACCGGGGTGCTGAGCGAGGCCGGGATGCTGGGTCCGGTCCCGACCGGGCTGAGCCGCATGCGCTGGTGGCAGGACACCGACGCCGAGACCATCATCGAGGAGTTGCCGGAGGCGGTGCGCAGCGGGCTGCCGCGTCTACCCTGGCTGGTCCATCCCCTGCTCGAGGTGCTGCCCCGGGGAGAGACCACCGACGCGGTCCTGGCGGCGCTGCTGCCTCGGGCGGCGGTGCGAAGCATGGTTCAGGCGGGCTACGTCGACTGCCTGCGAGCGCTTCATCCCCGGTCTGGCAGCTTCACCTGCCCCACCTACCAGCCCGCGGTGAGGGTCGACTACCTCTTCGCCACCCGTGACCTGGCGGCCCGGCTCGTCAAGTGCGAGGTGGTGGGTCGCAGTGGGGAACTGGCCGCTCTGGCCCGGCGCGCCAGCGACCACTTCCCGGTAATGGCGGAGTTCGGCCTGGGCCGTCTCCGCCCCTGAGGCAGGATCCGGCGGCGAGGGCCGCGGTCCCCATCAGAGGAGGTCCCACGGAGTTGGCTGAGCAGCAGGCGGCGGGGGTGCCCAGGACCGGTCGGCGCTGGATCCCCACCATCACCCTGCTGGCGGCGAGCGCCCTCTACGGATGGTCCTTCGTCGTGGTCAAGGACGTGATCGCGCAGTACCCGGTGCTGCCCTACCTCGGTCTCCGCTGGGCGATCGCCGCTCTCACCCTGTTCCTGCTGCTGCGGCGCTGGCCCGGCCGGCTGGAGTGGCGGATGGGCCTTCCGGTGGGCGCACTGCTGGCGGTGGGGTGCCTGGTCCAGACCGAGGGGATGGTCACCGTGGGTGCGGGGATCGCGGGACTGCTGACCGGGCTCTTCGTGGTCTTCACCCCGATCCTGGACCGTCTCATGTTCAAGTCCCGGCTTCCGAGAAGGACCCTGGTCAGCGTGGGTGCGGCGATGCTCGGGATCGCCATGCTCACCGGGGCCAGAGGGGGCTTCATGCTGGGTGACCTCCTGCTGCTGCTCTCGGCGGTGGCCTTCGCCGGGCAGACCGTGCTGCTCAGCCACGCCCGGGGGTCGGTGGGGCAGCTGGGGCTGGTCCAGTTGCTCGCGTGTGCCGTGACTTTCCTGCTCCTGGGCAGCACCGGGGGGATTCCCTATCCCGCCATATCAGGGTCGGTGGCGATGGGCCTGATCATCCTCGGAGTGCTGGCCAGCGCGGTGGGGGTGCTGGCCCAAACCTGGTCCCAGCGCCAGATGTCAGCCAGCAGCGCAGCGCTGGTGCTGTCCGCCGAGCCGGCCTTTGCGCTCGGCTTCGCGGTCGTGCTGGCGGGCGAACGGCTCGGCTCACTGCAGCTGGCCGGGGCGCTGGTGCTGATCGCCGCCATAGTCGGGCACGAGATCGACTTCCGCCGGGCCTTCGGCCGAGCCTAGCCGGAGAGCCACCGAAGGGCTTCTCGGCCGCCCATATACTCGGGTCATGGCCAGCGAGGACGATCTGCCCCCGGTTCCCCACGCCGAGTACGCGCTCCTGGGCGGCTCGGGGACCGGCACTCAGGGATCCCCCGAGCTGGAGGAGTCGGTGGGTCCCGAGGCCCGCGACGTGGTTTTCACCACCCCCTTTGGGGAGACGCCTCCGGTTACTCGCTTCAAGCTGCCCGAGGCAGACGGCCGGGAGCGCTCGGTGCTCTTCGCTAGGCCCCATGCCACCATGGCCGGGGGGCTGGTGGGTCGCTCCAGCGAGAGCCGGGCCGGGCAGGCGCTGGCCCTCTTCTGGCTCTTCCAGAGGGCAGGGGTGGTCCGGATCGTGGCGGAGTCCGGGGCGGCCAGCATCACCCAGCACTTCCACCCCCGCGACCTGGTGGTGCCGCACGACTTCATCGACTTCACCCGCCAGTACGGCGGCCGGCTGACGCCCGGGGCGATCCTGGTGATGCGGGACCCCTTCTGTCCCGAGATCCGGGAGGCGCTCTGGAATCGGGCCCGGCAGTTCGCCGCCGAGAAGGCGACCCGGGTCTTCAACCGAGCGGTCCACGTGACCGTAGAGGGGCCCCGGCTGGAGACGGCGGCCGAGGTGGGCGCACTGGCCCGGATGGGCGGCGACGTCATCAGTCAGACCCTCACCCCGGAGGTGTATCTGGCTCGCGAGATCGGGGCCTGCTTTGCCTCCGTGGAGATGGTCCTGAACTACGCCGAGGGCGTGCGCCCGGAGTGGGACTTTGACCTGCTCCGGGCGATCGTCCGCGAGGGCGCCGAGGAGCTGGGCCGGGTGGCTCTGGACGCTCTGGTGGCACTTCCCGGTGAGCGGGGCTGCTCCTGCGCCGAGCACCGCCAGAAGGCTTCCAGCCCGAACCTGGTGGCCGAGACGGCGTGACCCTGGCGGGAGCGGCTCGGCCGGCTCTGCCCACGGCCGGGGAGCCGGAGCCGGAGGCGGTCAGGGGCATGTTTGCGGAACTGGCCGGCCGCTATGACCTGCTCAACTCTCTGCTCAGCCAGGGCCAGGACCGCCGGTGGCGCCGGCGAGCGGCCCAGCTCACCCGCACCGTGTCCGGCGACCGGGTTCTGGACGTGTGCAGTGGCACCGGGGCGCTGACCCGGCTCCTCTGCCAGCGGGTCGCGCCGGGCGGGGAGGTGGTGGGTCTGGATCTCACCGAGGCCATGATTGAGGTGGCCAGGATCCGCGCCCCGGGGGTGCAGTTCGTGGTCGGCGACGTCTGCCACTTGCCGTTCCCGGACAGCCACTTCGACGCCGCCACCATGGCCTTCGGACTGCGCAACATCCGCGCCAAGCAGCTGGCCCTGGCGGAGCTGAGACGGGTGCTCCGGCCCGACGGCCGGGTGGTGATTCTGGAGTTCAGCACGGTGCTCTCGCCACTTCGCGCCAGCTACGCCTGGTACAGCCGCCACCTGATCCCCCGCATCGCCGCCGTGGTGCTGGGCCGGGACGGTGCCTACCGCTATCTGACCGAGTCGATCGCCGCCTTCCCTCCCCCTAGGGCGGTGTCGGGGTGGCTGCTCCAGGCGGGCTTCGATCGGGTGCGCCACCACTCCATGACCGGTGGCGTGGTCGCCCTGCATGTCGCCCGGCGCCCTTCGGGCGCCGGTGGTCAGCCGGAGGCGAGCCCGGTGGGCCGGCCTGGGCGAGGGGGCTGAGGATCTCGGCGAAGAGGGGCGGCCGCGAGGATCGCCAGGCACCGGTGGGTGGTGGTTCTGTGGCGGGCGTCGCTGGTCGCCCCACACGCCCGAGGGGGATCTGCGGGTGGTCGCCGGCCGCGCGCTGGTCGGGTACAGTGAGCCCTCTTGGCGGTGGGAGGCGTCCTGGCCCCAGGGGCCGGGGAGCGGAGGGCTCCACTTGATTCGTACCCTGGTGGTGATGGGGCGCCAGGAGGTCGAGCGCCTGGCTCCCTGGCTCGACTACCTGGCGCGAACCGGAAGCGTCTCGGTGGACCTGACCCAGGACTCCTCGGCGCTCACCCACCTCGGCGGATATGACGTCGTCGTGGCGCACTCCCCGGAGGGGGATCTGGAGGTCGAGGCTGAGGCCAGCCTCTGCGACTTCGTGAGCCGTGGTGGCGGCTTCCTTGGCCTCCACCGCACCAGCGCCAACTGGGCCTCATCGCGCCGCTACCTGGAGATGGTCGGAGGCGGTCGGGACGGGCGGCTTCCCCAGAGCGAGATGGTCGTCCGGGTCGGCGACCCCGGCCACGACATCACCCGCCGGCTGGCCGGCCCGCTCGTCCTTCACGACTCCTGCTACACGGTACCCGAGCCTCCCCCCGGCTCCCGGGTCCTGCTGGACACCAGCTGGCATTTCCGGCGGCTCCCGGTCGCCTACGTGCGGGAGGCCGGCGCGGGCCGGATCTTCTACCTGGGGATGGGGGAGACGGCCGAGACGTTCCGACAGCCCGCGGTCCAGGAGCTGCTCTACCGTGCCCTTCGCTACGCCGCCGGGAAGGTCGAGCGGGAGTCGGTGGGAGTGGGGATGCTGGGGTTCGGTACCATCGGCCCGGACCACGTGGAGTCCATCGACGCGGTCGCGGGACTCCGGCTTCGCGCCGTCTGCGACCAGAGCCCGGAGCGACAGGAGGCGGCCCGAGGGATGGTGCCGGAACTGGAGATCGCCGCCAACCTGGCCCAGCTGCTGGAGCTGCCCGGGGTCGAGCTGGTGGTGATCTCGACTCCTCCCACCACCCATGCCGAGATGGCCGAGCTGGCGCTGCTGGCCGGCAAGCATGTCCTGGTGGAGAAGCCCTTCTGCCTCAAGCTGGCCGACGCCGACCGGCTGGTGGCGCTGGCCGAGGAGTGTGGCCGGACCCTCACCGTCTTCCAGAACCGGCGCTGGGACCCGGACTTTCTGGCCCTGCAGTCGGTCGTGCGCCGGGGCGAGCTCGGTTCGATCTTCCACCTCGAGGCCTTCGTCGGGGGCTACCAGCACCCCTGCCACTTCTGGCACTCCCACTCGCCGGTCAGCGGGGGGGTGATCTTCGACTGGGGTTCGCACTACCTGGACTGGATCCTCCAGCTGGTCCCGGGAGACGTGGTCAAGGTTTCCGCCAGCCGCCAGAAGCTGGTCTGGCACGACGTGACCAACGACGACCACTTTGAGATCAGGATGACCTTCGAGGGGGGGGCCGAGGCGGAGTTCATCCACTCCGACATCGCCGCCGCGCGCAAGCCCAAGTGGTACGTGCTGGGAACCCGCGGCGCCGCGGTCGGCCACTGGCGTGAGGGCAGGCTGACCAGCCGCAGCTCCACCGGTCAGGTGGTCGAGGAGAGGCTCTCCGTCACCGACCTGCCCTGCGAGTTGCACGTGCTCACCCCGGACGGGTCGGGCGAGTGCCACGACCAGCTGGTGTCCCTGCCCAGGCCGCCCCCGCAGGCCTTCTACCGCAACCTGGCGGGGCACCTCCTGGCCCAGGAGCCGCTGGTGGTCAGCGCGGAATCCGCCCGCCGGAACATTGCGGTGATGGAGGCGGCCACTCGCTCGGCGGAGCTGGGGAAGCCGCTGTCGCTGCGGGTGTGAAGGAGAGACCGCTCCGCTGGGGGGTGCTGGGAGCAGCCTGGATCGCGGGCCGGGCTGTGCTTCCGGCTATCCAGGCCGGCGGGGGAGAGCTGGTGGCGCTGGCCAGCCGGGACCGGGCCCGGGGGCAGGAGATGGCCAGCAGGTTCGGCATCCCGTTGGTGCTTGACGACTACGCTCGGCTGCTGGAGGTGGAGTTGGACGCGGTCTACCTGCCCCTGCCCAACTCGCTCCACCTGCCCTGGACCCTAGGTGCGGTGGCCGCCGGCAAGCATGTGCTCTGCGAGAAGCCACTGGCGCTCAGTGGGGCCGAGGCGCGGGAGATCTCCGCGGCGGCGACCGCGAGCGGGCTGGTGGTGGCGGAGGCGCTGATGTATCGCTACCACCCACGCTGGCGAACGGTGCGCCAGCTCGTCGCCGAGGGCCGGCTCGGGTCCCTCCGCCACCTCCAGGGGTGCTTCAGCTTCCCCCTGGGGCCCCCTCCCAACATCCGCTGGGTGGCTGGTCTGGGTGGAGGGGCGCTGTACGACGTCGGCTCCTATCTCCTCAGCGCCGCCCGCTGGCTGGCCGGCGAGCCCGACCGGGTTCTGGCGCGGGTCGGCCGGCGCCACGGGGTGGACAGCGACGGCTCGGTGCTGCTGGAGTTCTCCGGGCCGGCCGGCCCGGTGGCGGCCGAGCTTGCCTTCAGCTTCGAGGCGGTGGAGCACGAGGAGCTGGTGCTGATCGGTACCGAGGCCATCCTCGTCGTCCCCAAGCCCTTCACCGCGTGGACGGGGGAGGCGATCCCCCTCCAACTCCGCGGGGGGCCGGGGAGAGGGTCGGAGGCCATCATCACCGCGGCCGCCGACCCCTATCGGGAGATGGTGGTGGCCTTCACCGCCAGTGTCCGGGGTGGTCACGCGCCGTTCACCGACTGTGGGGACGCCGCCCGGAACCTGGCGGTGCTCGAGGCCTGTCAGAGGAGCGCCGCCGGTGGCCGCTGGGAACGCCCCTAGCTCGCGCCCTCCACCTCGACCAGGCAGCTGGGAGCAGTGACCCGCAGCGCCAGCTCCCCACTGCTGGCGGCGTAGGGCGACTCCGCGGTGACGCAGGAGCTGAGGACTCTGGGACTCCCGGCCGAGGCCGGCCAGGAGACCAGCACCGTGGCTCCGGCCCGCTGGTCCTCCAACCGGGCGGAGAGGGTGGCGGTCTTGCGATCGAAGCTGAGCTGAGAGAGCGTCCCCGGCGCGGCCCTGACGAAGGGCTGGGCGAGCACGTCGAGCCAGGCGCTGTCGGGCCGCCCCTGGCCGCTCTCAACCCCCCAGCCATCGGGGTCGTTCCACTGCCACCAGGCCCAGCCGGTGCGGAACTGGTTGGAGACGGTGATCTCGGCCTCGGCCCAGGCCACGGCGTTGGTCCGGTGCCGGTCGATGCCCAGCTCCCCCGCCCAGTAGGCGGCGGGGAGCTGGGCCGCCTCGGTCAGCCCCTGCTGCAGCTCGGCGCGGAGCGGGGCCTTGCTGCCCCGGTAGGTCGGGGGGAGGATGCTCCCCGAGTAGAGATGGGTGGAGTAGACGAGGTCCCGGGCTGCCAGGGGGCGGATCGCTGTGGGCAGGTCGCCGAAGAAGTCCCCTTCCACGATGAAGAGGTGGTTGGGGTCCACTCGAGCCAGGTCGCGAATCCCGGTGGCGTAGAAGGGCCAGAGGATGTGGGTCTCGAAGATCGCCGGGGGCAGGGGAAAGGGGTGGGGTTCGTTGTAGAGGTCGTAGCCGGCTACGGCTGAATCACCTCTGAACTGGGCCACCACCTGCTCCCAGGCTCGCCAGTAGAGCTGCTGCCAGTTCGGGAAGAGCCAGAAGTAGGCCAGGGCGGCGTTCACCGCCGGCGAAGTGTGGCGCTGCCAGGCCGCGCTGAGCCAGGGGATGTGGAGATCGGGGACCCCCGACACGGAGATCCACGCGGGAGCCCCGCTGCCGCCGAAGGCCACCCCGAAGTCCTCGGTGTGCATGTCCAGGACCACGTAGAGGTGGTGATCGGCACAGAGCCGGACCGTGGCGGCAATCCGCGCCAGGTAGCCGGCGCTGAAGCGGCCCGGCGCGGGCTCCAGCAGTGACCACGAGATCGGCAGGCGGACAACGTCGAACCCCTCCGCCTGCATCAGGCGGGCGTCGGTCGGGGTGAGGGCAGGCTGGGCCCGTTGGTCGCCGACCTGAAGGAGCGCGTCGTCGTTGAACCCGCGGAGGATCACCGTGCGGCCCTGGCTGTCGACGATCTGCCCCTGCCGAACCGAGAGCCAGGGCAGGGGACCCGCCGCCGGCCTCTGGGGGAGGAACTGAACCGTCAGCGCGGGCGTCGGCAGGCAGACCACGGCGGCCAGCGCTAGCACCGTGCCCAGCAGACCGGGTAGGGTCGACAGGCCCCCGCCGCGCTGGCGGGTCCGCGACGTCAGCAGTCGGTGCAGCACGGGGGGATTGTGGCTCACCCGGGTCGGCCCCCCGGCCGGGGAGGGTTACTCGCTGCCGACCCGCGAGCCTGGGGTCGAGGAGCGGAACGAGATGAAGCCTGCGATGACGGACCCGGAGTGGGCGTTCACCAGCACCGCGTCGAACTCCACGTCACCCTGCTCCTCGAGGTTGGTCGCCCCCCCTGAGCCGGGGTTGAGGAAGACCACCCAGCAGAGCTGGCCGGGCGGGCCCAGCCGGTCGCGCCCGGGTCCGATCACCGTGGCCAGAGCCTCGGACTCCACGGCCGATCCGCTCTGAGTGGAGCTGGCTGCTGCGGCCGCCCGCCGGGCGGTGATTCCGGCGGGGCCGGTGGGGGTCGCAAGGGTCAGGCCGCTGGCCTGCAGGCTGGTGAGGGCGCTGGGCAGTATCCCCAGTCCGTTGGGGGCCGGCGGGGCCGGGAGCGCCAGCAGGGCGAGCGTTCCCACCAGTCCCAGCGCCAGGGCCAGGACCACCGTGCGCAGCCGCCGACCGGCGGACCTCGGTCCAGAGGGGCGCAACGACTCCACGCTTGCATCATCGGCCAGCCGGACCGGCGCGGTCGAAACGGAGTTGGCCCAGTGTTTCGGGGTCGGTCGGCTGCGGTAGGGTAGGGGTAGCGGCGCCGGCGTGTCGGGGCCGACTACAGCTCTACGGAGGTTGGCAGAACCAAATGGCAAAGACCGTTGGAATTGACCTGGGAACGACCAACTCAGTGGTCGCCGTCATGGAGGGCGGTGAACCAGTTGTGATCCCGAACGCGGAGGGGGGCAGGACCACGCCGTCGGTGGTGGCCTTCACCAAGAACGGGGAGCGGCTGGTGGGGCAGTTGGCCCGGCGCCAGGCTGCGGTCAATCCCGAGAACACCGTCTACTCCATCAAGCGTTTCATGGGCCGCCTCTTCAACGAGGTGGAGGCCGAGCGCAAGATCGTCCCCTACAAGGTGACCGCCGGCAAGGATGGAAGGGCCGAGGTGGAGGCCGGGGGCAGCACCCACACCCCCGAGCAGATCTCGGCGATGATCCTCCAGAAGCTCAAGGTGGATGCCGAGGCTTACCTGGGCGAGAAGGTCACCGACGCGGTGATCACGGTGCCCGCCTATTTCAACGACGCTCAGCGCCAGGCGACCAAGAACGCCGGCCAGATCGCCGGGCTCAACGTCCTCCGGATCATCAACGAGCCCACAGCCGCCTCGCTGGCCTACGGTCTGGACCGCAAGGAGTCCGAGAAGATCCTGGTCTTCGACCTCGGCGGGGGGACGTTCGACGTCTCCATCCTGGAGGTGGGTGAGGGGGTCTTCGAGGTCAAGTCCACCAATGGCGACACCCACCTGGGTGGTGACGACTACGACCGCCGGGTCGTCGAGTGGGTGGCCGAGGAGTTCAGGAAGGAGCAGGGGATCGACCTCAAGGCGGATCGGCAGGCCCTGCAGCGCCTCACCGAGGCCGCGGAGAAGGCCAAGATCGAGCTCTCCCAGCTCCAGGAAACCCAGATCAACCTGCCCTTCATCACCGCCGACCAGAACGGTCCCAAACACCTGGACACCCGCCTCTCCCGCTCCAAGTTCGAGCAGCTCACCGCCGACCTCACCGACCGCTGTCGAGGGCCTTTCGAGAGCGCTCTGAAGGACGCCGGCATGAAGATCGGGGAGCTCGACGAGGTCATCCTGGTGGGGGGCTCGACCCGGATGCCGGTGATTCAGGAGCTGGTCCAGAAGCTGAGCGGCAAGGAGCCCCACCGCGGTGTCAACCCCGATGAGGTGGTCGGCGTCGGCGCTGCCATCCAGGCAGGCGTTCTCAAGGGCGAGGTGAAGGACGTGCTGCTCTTGGACGTGACCCCGCTGTCCCTGGGGATCATGACCGAGGGCGAGGTCAACACCCGTCTCATCGAGCGCAACACCACCATTCCCACCAGCAAGACCCAGGTCTTCTCCACCGCTGCCGACAACCAGTCCTCGGTGGAGATCGTGGTCCTCCAGGGCGAGCGGCCGCTGGCTCGCGACAACCGCACCTTGGGCCGCTTCATGCTTGACGGCATCCCCCCGGCTCCCCGAGGGGTGCCGCAGGTGGAGGTCACCTTCGACATCGACGCCAACGGAATCCTCCACGTGACCGCCAAGGACCTCGGCACCGGGCGGGAGCAGAAGGTCACCATCACCGGGTCGACCACCCTCCAGCGAGAGGAGGTCGAGCGGATGGTGAAGGAGGCCGAGTCCCACGCCGAAGAGGACCGCAAGCGCGCCGAAGAGATCACCCGGCGGAACCAGGCCGACTCCCTCGTCTACACCGCCGAGAAGACCATGCGTGAGCACGGGGACAAGGTGTCGGCCGAGCTCCGCGAGGAGATCACCAAGAAGACCGACTCCCTGAAGGCGGCGGTGGCGGCTCAGAACGCCGGCGACATCGAGGCCCGCCAGACGGAGCTGTCAGAGGCGCTCCAGAAGGTTGGTCAGGCCGTCTACCAGAATGCCTCGGCCAGCTCGTCAGAGGGGGCGCCGGGTGGCGGCGAGGACATCCCGCCGGCGGCGGGAACCCCGGATGCGCCCCCGGGCAGCGACGGCGACGTGGTCGACGCCGAGTTCAAGGAAGTGTGAAGCCGCCCCGGCTCGGTCTCGGAGCCGGGCTCGGGCTGGCGGCGATCGGCGCCCTCGGTTACGCAGGCCTGGTGGGTTGGGCCCGCCAGGCCTGGGTCGCCGACCTCCCGCTGAGGGAGCTCGAGTCGGAGCTGGACCGCTGGCTGGCCGAGCTCGGGGTGTCGGCCAGGCACCGCTACGTCCACACCGCGGTGGGCCGGGTTCACGTCCTGGACGCGGGTGGGGGCGGCGATGCCGTGGTGCTGATCCCGGGACTGGCAGACTCGGCCGGCGAGTTCGGGGCCATCATCGGAGCGCTGGCCGACCGGCACCGGGTGGTTGTGATCGACCGCCCCGGGACCGGGCTCAGCGATCCGATTGGGTTCAGCGGACACCCGCGGGATGCGTGGATCCGGGTCATCGCCACAGTCGCCGACCAGCTCGAACTGGGGCGGTTCATCCTGGCGGGTCACTCTCTGGGGGGACTGGCCGCCGGGGCATTCGCCACCGCCCACCCCGAGCGAGTCCGGCGGCTGGTGCTGGTGAGCCCGCTGGGACTGGAACGGCGAACCCCACTTGCTTGGAGCCTGATGCTGATCCCGGGAGTTTCGGGCCTTTTCGCCGCCAGCGCGCGGGCCCACTGGCGCGGGGCGATCCCTCGGCCCTCGGGGGGCAGCGCACCGAGCTGCGTTTCCCAGGGCCTCTCCCCGATGCAGGCCTACCTCAGGGATGTGGCTCTGCGCTTCGGACCCGGCTCCGATGTGGGTGCGTTGGGGAGGCTGCTGCGTCCGCCGTCGCTGCACCCTGAGTCACTGCTGCTTCCCGGTCTGGGACTGCTTGCCGACAGGACGCTGGTGGTCTGGGGGAGCCAGGATCGCAGGCTGCCGCTGGCCGGCGCCAGGGGCGCTCTGCGCCATCACCGGGGCCTCCGGCTGAGGGTGGTGGAGGGGGCGGGTCACCTGCTGCCCTTGGAGCAGCCGGAGCTGGTCGCCGAGCTGATCGTAGGCGGCTGAGAGGTCCAGGGCCCGCTCGTTTCCCCGCCGTGCCGGCTGGGTATAGCCAGAGCTGTGAACTCATCGCCTGAGGAGGCCCTTGATGCAGCTTGAGCGGTTGACGCAACGGAGCCGGGAGGCCCTTGACCAGGCCGGACAGCTGGCGACCGACCTGCAGCACCCCCAGGTGGAACCGGAGCATCTCCTGCTCGCGTTGGTGGACCAGGCCGACGGCGTGGTGGCGCCTCTCCTCAGGCAGGTTGAGGCGGACCCGGACCAGATTCGCAGCCGGCTCCGAGACGACCTGGAGAGCCGGCCCAAGCAGCACGGCGCCACCCCGGCAACCTCCCGGGAGCTGGACCAGGTGCTGCGGGCGGCCTGGGAGCAGATGGAGCGCTTGGGCGACGAGTACTGCAGCACGGAGCACCTGCTGCTGGCACTGGCTGGGCAGCGGGGAGGACCTGCGGTGGGGATCCTCCGCCAGTTGGGGGTCACCCCGGAACGCCTCAGCTCGGCCCTGGATGCGCTCCGCCAGGGCCAGAAGGTCACCGACCCCAACCCCGAGAGCAAGTTCCAGGTGCTGGAGCACTACACCCGCGACCTAACCCAGCAGGCCCGTGAGGGCAAGCTCGATCCGGTCATCGGTCGCGATGAGGAGATCCGTCGGACCATGCAGGTCCTCTCCCGGCGTACCAAGAACAATCCCGTCCTCATCGGAGAACCCGGGGTCGGCAAAACGGCGATCGTCGAGGGGCTGGCCCAGCGGATCGCCAGCGGTGACGTCCCCGAGAACCTCAAGGACAAGCGGGTGGCCGCGCTGGACCTCGGATCACTGATCGCGGGGACCAAGTTCCGGGGCGAGTTCGAGGACCGGCTCAAGGCCCTGATCAAGGAGGTGGCCGGGTCGGATGGCCGGATCATCCTCTTCATCGACGAGCTCCACACCCTGATCGGGGCCGGCGCCGCCGAGGGCGCGATGGACGCGGGCAACATGCTCAAGCCGGCGCTGGCCCGGGGCGAACTCCGGGCGATCGGGGCAACCACCTTCGACGAGTACCGCAAGCACATCGAGCGCGACGCGGCCCTGGAGCGGCGGTTTCAGCCGGTCCAGGTGAATGAGCCCTCGGTCGAGGACACCGTGAGCATTCTGCGTGGGCTCAAGGAGCGCTATGAGGTGCACCACGGGGTCCGGATCAAGGACTCGGCCCTGGTCGCGGCGGCGGTGCTCTCCAGCCGTTACATCTCGGGCCGGTTCCTCCCCGACAAGGCGATCGACCTGGTTGACGAGGCGGCCTCCAGGCTGCGCATGGAGATCGACTCGATGCCGACGGAGCTGGACGCCATCGAGCGCCAGGTGCGGCAGCTGGAGATCGAGCGCGAGGCGCTTCGCAAGGAGACTGACCGGGCCTCGCGCGAGCGGCTGCAGGGGCTGGAGCGGGAGCTCGCCGATCTGCAGGAACGGGCCGTCGGGTTGCGCCAGCGCTGGGAACACGAGAAGGCGCTCATCGGTCAGATTCGAGCAACCAAGCAGGAGATCGAGCGGACCGCCTTCGAGGCTGAGCGGGCCGAGCGGATGGCCGACTTCGGGAAGGCGGCGGAGCTGCGCTACGGCAAGCTCGCCGAGCTGCGCAAGCGGGTCGAGGCGGAGCAGCAGCAGTTGAGCACGGGCCAGGGCGGTGTCCCCCTGCTGCAGGAGGAGGTGGGCGAGGAGGACGTGGCCGCGGTGGTCGCTCGCTGGACCGGCATCCCGGTCGCGAGGATGCTCGAGGGAGAGGTGCACAAGCTGCTGGAAATGGAGGACAGACTCCACCAGCGGGTGGTGGGACAGGATGAGGCGATCGCCGCGGTGGCCAGCGCGGTCCGGCTGGCGCGGGCCGGCCTCAACGACCCCCGGCGTCCGCTGGGCTCCTTCATCTTCCTTGGCCCCACCGGGGTGGGCAAGACCGAAGTCGCCCGGGCTCTGGCGGAGTTCCTCTTCGACAGTGAGGACGCCATGGTCCGGCTGGACATGAGCGAGTACATGGAGAAGCACTCGGTGGCCCGACTGATCGGGGCGCCGCCCGGCTATGTCGGCTACGACGAGGGCGGCCACCTGACCGAGGCGGTGCGCCGTCGCCCCTACGCGGTGCTGCTCCTGGACGAGATCGAGAAGGCCCACTCCGATGTCTTCAACGTCCTGCTCCAGTTGCTCGACGAAGGTCGGCTCACCGACGGCAAGGGCCGGACGGTGGACTTCCGGAACTGTGTTGTGATCATGACCAGCAATCTGGGCAGCCCGGCCATCGCGGCCTTGCCCGACCACCCCAGCTCCCAACAGGAGGCGGTGGCCAGGGCCGAGGTCATGGCCGAGCTGCGCCAGCGTTTCCGCCCCGAGTTCCTCAACCGGGTGGACGACGTCATCCTCTTCCAGCGTCTGGACCAGGTCCAGCTGGAGCGGATCGTGGATCTGCAGCTCCGGCAGCTGGATGAGCGTTTGGAGGGCCGCCGGCTCCACCTGGTGGTTGAGCCAGCCGCCAAGTCGTGGCTGGCCGAGCAGGGCTATGACCCGGTCTACGGCGCCCGGCCGCTGCGTCGCGTGCTGCAGCGCCAGCTGGGCGACCGGATCGCCACGTCGGTGCTCCGGGGAGAGTTCTCGGAGGGAGACACCATCGTGGTGGACGTCGGCTCCGGGGGCGAGCTCGTTCTACGGGCTGGGCGCTCCGGGGGACGCGTTGGTCAGTCCGCCGGTCCGGAGGGCGGGGCTGGCGAAGAGGCCGGGGCGGCAGCCGTCGCCGGGATGGCTGGGGGGCCGCCATCGGCGAGCCTCGCGCATGCGGAAGCAGAGGGTCCCTCACCAGCCGGCTGAGCGCGCGGAGGTGCGCTGCCCAGCTGCGGCCGCAGCGCGACCGCCGCTTGGGCCGGTGATCGTTGGCTCCCGGGTGCCGTTTCTTGGGGGCGGGTTGGCTGCGGAGGTGGGACCAGCAGCCAGTCCGTTGGAGTGGGTCCGGAGCGCGGGCCAAGCCTTGCCGGTATGCTCCCTGCTCAGGTCCAGCCGACGTAGCTCAGTGGCAGAGCAGCGGTTTCGTAAACCGCGGGCCGGGAGTTCGAATCTCCCCGTCGGCTCCCTCTCCTGAGTTCAGGACGGGCTACCAGCGTTCACTTCAGTCCAAGCCTCAGCCCGTCAAATAGTCCGTCAACTTGGGTCGTCAGCCCATCCAGGCGGCCAGCTTCGCCAGCAGCACGGCGGCCAGTACATCGTGGGCGAAGCGGATGCGGGCTGGGTTGTCCCAGGTGGAGGAGGCACTGTCAGTCGCGGTCGGTGCCGGGTGGTGAAGGAAAACCTCGAGGTGAAGGAGGCGTTGGCCGGGGAGCGCCGCTCTGTGGTCTGCCGCACCCTCCGGGAGGAGGGGCGGGATCGAGCCCGCCGTGAGTCGGCCCAGGGACGCCCGGAGGTGGAGCCGGCCGCCATCGACAGCAAGCGGGGCGATGCCCGGCGGCGGACCGAGGCCGAGCTGCTGGCCCACCCCACCCTCTCCCGCTACCCCGGCCGGCAGCAGCCATGGCTGGTTGCGGACCGAGCCAAGCTCCGGGCCGAGGAGCGCCTGGACGGCAAGCTCCTGCTCAGCTCCACCGATGACTCGCTCTCCGCCGCGGAGCTGGCCTCGCTCTATAGCTCGCCGCTCGAGGTGGAGAGATCCTGGCGCGACCGGAAGCAGGTGCTGGACCTGCGTCCGGGCGACCACCGCAAGGAGGATGGCATCCGGGCCCACGTCACCCTCTGTTGCCTGGGTCCGATGCTGGCCCGGGTGGTGGAGACCACGGTCCAGGACAGCTGGCGCCACCTGCGCCGGGAACTGGAGCGGATGTAGTTGGGCCACTTCATGGGTCCAGGTGGCACCGTGCTGCGGCGCGCCGAGCCCACTCCCCGGCAGGCCGCCATCTTCCACGCCATGCACGTGCCCCCGAGCCACCCACCTTCGTGCATGTGAAGCCGCCAGCCACTCCCTTCGCGCCTGACCAGTGGCCGCCTCGCCTCGAGATCCGCCCTAGGTACACGACTGAATTCACGCCGCGGAACCCCGTCCCAGGTCGCTGCCCCTGGGCGCCGTGCCCGGAACTCGTAGTCCCCGAGCGTATGGCGGCGATTTGGACGCTCGGGGAGAGGGCCGAGATGCTGGACAGTGTGGTGGCGCTCGATCACGATCGGAGTCGGCCCTACCATGAGGTGCCAAGAGACCAGGGCCTTGCCGGCGGTCCCCCGTCGGGTGTGGATGCCGCCTGCTGTGGCTGAGCGCTCCGCTCCTGGCCGCCGTGCTGGTCGCGGATTGCGCTATATGACCTGGCCTCCATGGTGGCTTTTCTCTCCTTCCGTTGTGCCCGGGGTCATGGGCTCCTCTTCCCGGGACTTCGAATAGCTCCCAGTGGCACAACAGACGTTCGTACGACCCCAGAGACGACCAGCGAGCGCTTAGCCGCCCACGTTCCCGCCGGGCTGAGCCCCGTTTGGGCGCTGCGGTCTTTGGGTACGGTATCAAGCGGGTTTGTAGTGGCCGTGGCCCTAGCGATGACCTGCCAGGTGTGGGTTTCGAGAAGGAGCAGACGGTGAGGCGAGCAGCGGAGATGGAAGGCGCAGATCTGGGAGCGACATCACCCTCCCCGCTCGGTGGTCTTGAAGGTGAGAACCGGGGCCCGGGGGGTTCCCCAGCCTTCGAGTCGACACAGCCTCATGCTTCCAGCGGCTCAGCGAGCGCCGCGCCCGAGGGCCAGGAGCAGCGGCCCGGGACACCGGGCGAAGCCAGCCCCTACCCAATACCTGCGGAGTTCGGCTGGCCGCCGGCAGAGGTCGAGGTGACGGATAGCTCCTGGTTCCTCGGCTGAGCTCCTGGGGCGGATGGGAGGATCCCTCGATGGAGGGAATGGTCAGCCAACTCAGGGCTGACACCGGAGCTCCGTAGCCGAGTCCGGCGGAAGGGTTCGTGGAGCAGTGGAGGAAGGGAGGGGGCGGTGGCTGAGAGGCCGACCGTTGTGTGCCTGTGTGGCTCGACCCGGTTCTATGAGGCGTTCCAGCGGGCCGACTACGAGGAGACCATGGCTGGTCGCATCGTGCTGAGCGTCGGGTTCTATCACCACTCGGCCGAGGAGGTGTACGGCGAGGCCATCGGATGCACGCCTGAGCAGAAGGCCCGGCTGGACGGGTTGCACCTCCGCAAGCTCGACTTGGCCGATGAGGTGCTGGTCCTCAACGTAGGTGGCTACATCGGCGAGAGCACCACGCGGGAACTCGCCTATGCGCTGCAGCATGGCAAGGTCATCCGCTATCTGGAGGTGCCGGCGGCACCGGCGTCCGAGGTGGCGATCCGCGACGCGGCTCAGATGGCGGCCGAGCGGGAGTACCTGATCCACTGGGCGTACCGGGAGAAGTGCGTGTTCGAGGAGGAGGGTGAGGTCGGCTTCGGTCGGGAGTGTGTGGGGATGGTCCGCGACAGTTCCTATGTGGACCTCGGTCCCCACGAGAAGCAGGAGCTTCTCGTGGGGCGTCCTCCCTACTGGGTCACCGTGCCGATTGAGGAGTCCAAGCCGCCCGAGGGGGTGACGGACGCCTATCAGAAGCACGATTGCCTCTGCGTCATCGGGGGCGGCGACGGTGCGGTACACCAGCTCTACCTCTGGTGCTGGGCTCTGGAGCGGCGCGGGGTGCATGTGAGCAAGGCCGAGCGGCAGGGTCGGGATCCCGTGGATCTCCTGTTTCAGGGGTTCGGGGTCGCCTACCTGGCGGCTGGCCACGTGGTCGGCCGGTAGGCTGGCCAGCTCCCCGCCGCCTGCCGTCTTGGGCAACGGCCGTCTGTGCTGGCCATCAGTTGCGCAGCCGAATCACCGCGATCCGGTCCTGGATCTTCGACCCTACCTGGGCGCTAGGGGCGGGCCTACGAGTAGGCGTAGCCCGCCTCGCCCAGGGCGATGATGCCCACCACCTGGCCCTGGGTGTTCAGCAGCGGGTCACCGGTTTTGTCCCGTAGACCGTGGCTGGCAGCTCGGCCATGCGCCGGGATAGGCGCCCTGCTCCCAGTTCGATCCCCCTGCGCGGTGTGCGCGCAACGTGCAGCCCCCGAGGGTAGGACGGCTACCAAGCTAGGGCCGCTGGAGTCGGCCACGAAGCGAATCGGTCCACCGGCTCTGTAGGCCGCGGGCCGGGAGTTCGCATCTCCCCGCCGGATCTTCCGTCTGATCTAACGCCGGGGTCTGAGGTCCGCGCTGGCGAGGCACCGGGTAGGCGGTTTGCCCGCCGCGTTGCCCGCCATAGCGCCACCAGAAGGTCGTCGTCGGAGCCGGCGCAGCCCTGACCTTGCCCCCTGCAGGATCGCGTCGCGCCTCAACCCCCGTTCAGAGTCCCTGCGGAGCCTTCCCAGGGTCGCCAGGGGAAACCCGGTGTGCGCCGCAGTACCGACAGGCGCGTAGTCTCCTGGCAGGGTTCTGGCAAGGGCGTCACCCGCGACGCGACGCTCAGGCTCCCGCAACTCCGGCGTGATCCCGGGGGCACCGGTCAGCCGTGGCCGGGGGCAACCCGCCGCTTCCGCCCCAGCTGCGCGATGCCCGTGCATCCTGCGCTCCATACCATTGGGCAGGATGTCGAAGAGGCGGGGCCGGAGGAGCGAAGTGCGGCTCGCGGACGTCGATGCCAGATTGGCCGAGATCAGGCGGGCCTGGAGAAGGGCGTACGTCGTGTTCATCCATCTGGGGATGGGCACTGCTGCTCGCGGCAATCCCTTTCCTATGGTTCACCGTCTCCGGGGCGAAGGCTCAGCCCTGGCTCCGCAGCCGCGGCTTTGCTGGTCTGGCCGTGGTGTTCGCGCCGATCAGCACGCCCTTCGCGCCGAACGAGGATGTCGATCACCAGGCCCTGCGGTTCAACCTCGAGCGCTACGCGAAGAGCGGGATCCGCGGCTATCTTGCGCTGGGGTCCAACGGCGAGAACCGGAGCTTGGCGGAAGACGAGAAGCTGAGCGTCCTCGACGATGTTGTGCGCTGCAAGGGACCTGGGCAGGTGGTCCTGGCTGGCGCTGCATATGACGGGGAGCGCGAGGCTGAGCACTTCCTTGACTCCGTGTCGGACCTTGGAGCGGACTTTGGACTCGTGCTGCCGCCGGGCTACTTCCGGGCGCAAATGACGGACGAGGTTCTGTACCGGTACTTCTCGTCGCTGGCCGACCGGGCCCGAATCCCCCTGCTTCTCTACAACGCCCCCAAGTTCTGCGGCATCACGCTGAGCCCGGACTTGGTCAGGCGCCTGGCGGCCCATCCCAACATCGTGGGGCTCAAGGACAGCGCCTCGAGCGGCATCGAGGCCTTCCTGGCCTTCCAGAGCCCGCGGTTCCAGGTCCTGGCTGGCTCAGCTACCTTCCTCTTTCGGGCCATGCTGGGCGGCTCACCTGGAGGCACGGTGTCGCTGGCCAACTCCTTCCCTCAGCTCGCCCTCCAGCTGTTCCGCTACGGGCAGGCTCGCGACCAGGTGAACGGCGTCGCTCTGCAGGATCGGGTCAATCGCATCAATGCGGCCATCGACGGTGGGCGCGGGGTGTCGGGCGTGAAGGCGGCGATGACCCTCGCCGGGTTGCGGGGCGGCATCCCGCGCCGCCCTCTGCTCCCGCTGGAGCCGGCGCAGGTCGAGGTCCTGAGAGCGGCCCTCGCCGCGGAGGGGCTCCTCGCGTGAGCAGCGACATTCTGGCCATCGACGTCGGGACCAGCGCGCTCAAGATTGGAGTATTCGGTCCCCAACTCGACAGGCGCGCCGAGGCCCAGCGGGCCTACGCGCCTCACATCTATAACCGCGTCAAGGCGGACATTTACCCCAGGCTTGGTGGTGGGCGCCCTGCGAGTGCGGCGCCGAGGTGTCAGCCGACCTAGCCGGAGTCGGAGTCCTGTCCCCGTCTGTCACTACACCCGGGCTCACCCCGATGGCCGCAGACGCAACCGCGCTCGCGCCGGCCGTGCTGTTCCTTGATGGCCGGTCGTAGGTGCAGTCGGGCGCCATCCGCGGCCTTGTCGGGGAGAGGCGGGTCCTCACCGAGCCGTGCAATCTTCCCGTCTCGGGCGGCTCGTCGCTGTCTTCCATCCTCTGGTTCCGGGACGAGCAGCCAGAGGTCTGGACCGCGGCCGCGAAGTTCGGTCACTGCAACACCTATCTCGTCAAGCGCATGACGGGCCGTTGGGCGATCGACGCGTTGACCAGCTCCATGACCGGTCTCTACAACACCGTCTCCAACGACCTGACCTGGAACCGGTCGATCCTCGGCCTTGCCGGCATCCCCGAAGCCAAGCTGCCCCATCTCATGCACTCGCACGAGCGGGTCGGCCGTGTCCTGCCCGTGGTCGCCGACGAGCTCGGAGTGCCCAGTGGTTGCTCGGTGCTCTGCGGGGGCAACGACGCGGAGCTGGCTGCGCTGTCGGGAGGCCTGACGGAGCCCGGCGACATCAACATCATCAGCGGGACATGTGACATGGCCAACGTCTGCACTGACCGCCCGGCTGCCTCACCTGACTTCAACGTCCACGGCCACGTGGTCCCGGGGCGCTGGCTCACCTTCTTCGTGCTGAATGCCGGCGGGGCGGCGCTGGACTGGCTCCGCCGGATCCCCTGCAGCGAGCTGATCCTCGAGACCACGCGCGAGGACCTGCTGCTCAGCCTCGTCCGGGGCAACGCCACGTACCTTGGTGAGCACCTCAGCCACGTTGCCGAGCTCGTCCCATCGGCCGCCGGGTGGGTCGCCTGGCAGGCTGAGCTGGGGTGGGGGCGACCGGTCGCCGCCGGCTGGACAGCGCGGCCCCGGCGATGGCTTCGTCGGCTCCTCCGACCTCTCCCGAAAGGCTGCCCGCCCGGTGTGGCTCACTGCCCACGGCAGCCGGGTCCGGCAGGTCGCCGTGGATCCCGCACCGGGGGCGATCCGGGATCGGGGTGATCCTCACCCTTTCACCACCCTCGTCCGGCGAGGCGGCTGCCCCGGCCGCCCAGAAGGAACTGGTTCCGCACGACCCCTCCTAGAGCAGGCCCGGAACTCTGTCCTCCGGATGCACCGGCCCGACGTCGACGCCAGGCGGGGGAGGGCTGCCAGCCCCGGCTATTTCAATACTCGGTAGGGGAGGTGGGTGATCCCCTGGCCCACGAATGGTGTGGACACCTGGTGGGGAAGATGAAGGGGTCAACCAGGAGGTGGCCAGGTGACCAACAGGCGGAGCGGGCTCAGCAGGGAGGGTGGCGGGTCCGGCGACCGTGGCCGCTGGTCTTTCCGACGGAAGATGGAGGTGGTGCTGCGGGCGCTCCGCGGGGAGGACCTGGACAGCCTGAGTCGCGAGCTGAGGGTGGCCGCGGCAGCGCGACTGCCTCGACCCCTCTCGGGTCTCCCTCCGCGTCGGAGGCGACGCGGACGGTGCCGAATCCCGCCGTCTCCAGCAGTGGGATGAGCTGGGAGGGCTGATCCCCGCCGACCTCGAAGAGCACGTGCCCACCCTCGCGAAGCCACTCGCGGGCCTGGTTCACGGCCCGCCGGACCACGAAGAGGCCGTCGTCGCCCCCGTCGAGGGCGGAGATCGGCTCGAAGGCGGGCACGTCCCGGGGGAGGTACGCGATCTCGCGGGTCGGGACGTAGGGAAGCACGGCGACGATCACGTCGACCGTCCCCCTCCAGGCCGTCGGCACGGCCTCGAAGAGGTCTCCTTCCGCGACGAGGACACCATTCCGTCGCGCGCACCGGGCCGCAATGGGATCGCGTTCGGTACCGAGGACCGAGGCCTGAGGGCGGCGGTCGAGAAGCACGCACGCTATCGCGCCGCTGCCGGTGCCGAGATCGATCGCCCGGCCATCGGGCGGGAGCAGCTCCGCGGCCCGTTCCGCCAACGGCTCGCTCTGCCACCGCGGGACGAACACGCCGGGGGTCATGGTCACCGAACATCCGCAGAAGACCACTGACCCGGTGATCCACGCCAGAGGCTCGCCGGTGGTTCGTCGCTCCACCAACGCTGCCAGGGACGTCTCATCGTCCCGAGCGGCCGCCGCGAGCTCCGCGGCCTCCTCCTCGGGAGCGACGCAGCCTGCGGCGGCGAGGCGGCGCGTCGCCGCCGACAGGGCACCTCGCGAGAGTCGGGGCACTTCTCGATTACATCACGGACCCGCCGGCTCGTGGGACTGCAAGACTCCCCGGCGTTCAGGTTCCGGTTTCGCCTACGACAGGGAATGGGAACCATCGGCCGCCCGGGGCGGCCCTGCGGAGCGTTCCATCCACCGTTCCGGGTGGGCCAGTGGGGCGAAGCCCTGCCGTGCGTACAGGGTGCGGCCAGGTTTGGCCGCGAGGACCTGCCGGACCCCTCCCAGCGCCGGGTGGTTGATGGCAGCCTCAACGAGGAAGCTGCCCAGCCCACGGCCTTGATGCGCAGATTCCACGAACACGTCGCAGAGCCAGGCGAAGGTCGCGTAGTCGGTGACGAACCTCGCGAATCCAACCTGCTCGCCGCCGGCGGAGTAGAGACCGACGACCAGCGAATGCTCGATTGACTTGGCGACCACGGCTTCTGGGCGACCCTGGGCCCAGTAGGACTCCCGGCTTAGCCACGCGTGCACCCGCGGGACATCGACCAGCTCGGGCTCGTCGCTGGCCCAGTACCCTTCCGGCCCCGTCCACCTCAACCGCGGTCCTCCTCTCTAGGCCTCCGCCCAGCCAAGCCACATCGCTCGCCGCGGCGGTTGCGCTGGGATGAGTATGCGGGCCGCTCGAGCGCTTCCTGGGGGGTGGGGCCCAGCCGGTCTAGGACCGGGACAGGTAGAGGAGGAACTCCATCGTCCCGGAGCTGCCAACCTGGGCCGGGCCCCCGCTCGGGTTCTCTATAGCCCAATCCGCGAACGTGATCGGGATCGACCCGCTCACCTCGATCTCGGTCCCGACGATCTCGGCCTCAATCGGGAAGGTGACAGACCGGGTCACCCCATGCATCCTCAGGGTGCCGGTGGCATCCACGGTGATCACCGTGTCGCGGGTGGGGATGCGCCCGAGGTGGATGGGGTTGGTCAGGGTGAACACGGCGTCCGGGTATTGGGTCACGTCCATGATCCGGCTTCGGAACTGATCGTCGCGAAGTGACTCGTTGCTGACCACCGTGGCCAGCGGCACGGTGAAGTGCGCGGCGGTCACGGTGGTGGTCCCCAGGGTCATCGAGCCGCTGATGCTGCTGGTCTTGCCGACCGCAGTCGCGCTCTGGCCGAAGAGGATCTCGGCGACACGGTATTCCGCTTCCGAGCCGGCTGCCACCGTGTAGGTGCCGCCGGCGATGGCGGCCGAGGGAGCCGGTGACGAGGAAGCACCGTGGTGTGCGGTGTGGATGGAGAGCGGCTGGGGCGCCGGGCCCTCGATGAAGTGCAGGAACACAAAGGGACCGATCACGGTCACACAGAGAACCAGCGCCACTGCACCTGCCAGCCACCACCTCCAGTGCCGCCACCGGGACCTGCCCTTGCCAGCCGGCTGCTCGTTCTCCTGACTCCTCATTGCGAGATTCCACTCTAGGGTGACCCGCGGAAGGTAGTCGGGACGGAGATGCTCTGACCTCCCGGCGCCGAGGCCCGGGTGGCCAAGAGGCCGGACTGCCTCCGCGAACCAACGCTGCCCGGAGCAGCGGGTGCGGTGCCCCTTCCCTCGTACGCGGATCCATCGAGGCCGCTGCCCCCGGCTTGATCAGACCTTGGCGGCCCCAATCACCAGGTGCGGGACCTGTTGATGGGGATGGCCGACCAGTACCCGTCAGCCCTCTCGATCACGGCCTCAGATGGCCGCCTCCAAGGCGTCCAGGACCGCGTCGGTCCGTGGGGCCGGGACGATTGTGCGGCTGACGCTCGTCCGGGAGAACGTCAATCAAGACAACGGCCAAGGAGACCGGGCCGGCCCTCATCGAGTCAGGCTGGTGGCCCAGAGCCAGAGGGGACTGCTAACGGGAGCGGCCGAGCGGGAGCGACTTCTGCTCGCGTCCCCCGAGGCGAGCCTCAGTGGCGGTCCACCACCGCCCTCAACAGGAACAGGACCTGGGCGATCGACTGTCTCAGGTCCTCCTCAGCCCACTTCAGCACATCCTTGGTGTCGGCCAGCGCAGCGGCGGTGGGCATCCTGTTCCGGAGCGGGTCTGCCCCTTGGAGCTCGGCTGTCAGGGCCCGCTGGAGGCGCTTCCTCTCCATGGTCCCCGGAGAAGTGGGACCCCTGGGGAAGTTGGGCCCGAGCTGGTTGAGGAAGAGGGCCTGCATCTCCAGGAGGACCACCAGCACCGACTCCAGCTGGCGGAGTTGCGAGTCGGCTTTGGCCAGCTCCGCGGCCCGGCGCGCGGCAGCCGCCGAGCGCCGCTCAATGCTCCACGTGGCCACGCCGATGACCATCAGTGTCACCAGGATCAGGATGGCCACCAGCAGTTCAGCCCTGCCCATGGCTGTAACTCTAGGCCGCCTCGGGCCGAGGCGTGTCGGTTGCCCCAGCAGCCTCCCAAGGGCCGCCACCGGCTGGGTGACGCCCGCCGGCCGAGGGGGCGGCGGCGCTCCGGGGACCCCGACCGCGGATGCGGGGCGACGGAGGTTGGTGAGGCACTTGGGAGCGGCGCTGGTGGCGGGGTCGCCGATGAATGACCATCCCCGGATCTCGGGGATCAGGTTCTGGCCATGGGGGAGCGGCATGGGTGGGCCCCCGGCCCAACCCGGTGGTAGCTGAGGGCCAGCGGTGCGGGGCCGACGCTCGGGGGCCGACGATGAAAGAGCTGGGGCACTTTGTGGGCAGGCCCTCAGCCTGGTCAGGGTTGTCTGGGGCAACGGCCAATCCTGCGGCCCGGCCGAGCCGGCGGGGCGCCGCCCTCGGGGATCTAGGGGCGACCGGCGTCCGGCGAACTGGGGAGAAGGCCAATACCACTGACCATCATCTGGGTGATTGAGTCCGCTGCCGCCGTGGCCGTGTAGCGACCGCTGACCAAGTGGGGCCGGATGGCACCCATCAGCCCCAGGAGCAACTCCGCGTGGATGGTGGGATCGGCGTCGCGGCGGAAGAGGCCCTGGTCCTGCCCGTCGGTGATGGCGTGGGCGATGAGGTCGGTGATCGGAGCGGCCTGGCCAGCGACCGCCCGAGCGGCGGCGGGGGAGAGGCCCTCGCCGCCCATGTGCTCGATGCCAAAGCGATGCTCTTGGCCGGCGAAGTACTCAGTGAGGGCAGAGATGATCTCCCGCAGACGGTCCCGTGGGCCGGGGATCTGGGAGACCCGGCCGGTGAGGGTCTGGGTGAAACGGTTCACCTGGATCTCCAGCCAAGCGAGCATGACGTGCTCCAGATCCGGAAAGTAGTGGTAGAGCGTGGCCCGCGAGATTGCCGCCCGCTCGGCGAGGAGGGACATGGACACTCCGGCCAGCCCGCGCTCCTCGATCAGTTCCATCGCGACCTCGGCGATGTGCTCCCGGTGCCGACCGCGATGCTCCGCCATTACGGCCGTCCAGGAAGGGACCTGCTCGGACGAGGAGTCCGTGTTCACCGGATTCTCAACTCCAGGTTGCCGTATTGTTGGGTGTGTGACAGAGTGTACAGTCAAGTGGCGGAATGGCCCCCAGGACCAGGGTAGCTTCCTGACCCGGGGGGCCGGTCTGGACTGGCTGGCTCGAAGGGGATCGTAGCGTGGGAATTCTGGAACGGCTGGCGGGGATACCGACCGGAAGGTGGTCGAAGTGGGTGCTGGTGCTGGTCTGGCTGGGCGCAGTGGGAGCGCTGGCTCCGCTGTCGGGCCGCCTCACCGGTTTGGAGAAGAACAGCCAGTCCAGCTTCGTGCCATCCGGAGCCGCCTCGACCGAGGTGGCCCGCTATCAGGCCCAGTTCCCAGGTCTGAACTCCCTGCCCGCTCTGGTGGTCCTCTACCGGCGGGCCGGAATCACCCGGTCCGACCGCGCGGCAGCCTCCGCCGACCAGCGACGGGTTGAGTCGCTGAACCTTCCGGGGGTGGCCACCGTGGGCCCATCAACCCTGGCCCCGAGCGCGACCGGACTGATCTTCCCCGTCACGCTGGCGCCGACGACTGGGGCTGTCACGATCGCCGCTGACATCACCAAGATCAAGGCCGCTCTGGGGCCAGCCAGGAACGGTCTGCAGGAGGGGGTCGGCGGGCCGGCGGCCGCCTTGGCCGACACGGCGAGCGCCTTCAACGGCATCGACGGCACCCTCCTGCTGGCGACCGTGGCGATCGTCACCATCCTGCTGTTGCTCACCTACCGCAGCCTCCTGATGTGGATCTTCCCTCTGCTGGGGGTCGGACTGGCGAGTGTGCTGGGCCAGGCCGGTGTGTACCTCCTGGCCAGGTCAGGATTCGTGGTCAATGGCATGACCATCGGCATTCTCACGGTGCTCATGTTCGGCGCCGGCACTGACTACTCGCTGCTGCTGGTGGCGCGTTACCGGGAGGAGCTTCGCCACACCGAGAGCGTCTCCGAGGCGATGGAGGCGGCCCTGCGCAGGGTCGTACCCACCCTGCTCACCTCTGGGGGAACGGTGATCCTGGGGCTTCTGGTCCTCCTGCTGGCCCAGGAGAACGACATCCGGGCCCTGGGCCCGGTGGGTGCCATAGGCATCGCCGCGGTCCTGCTCGCGACTCTGACCGTTGTCCCTGCCGTGTTGGTGATAGTCGGGCGGCGAGCCTTCTGGCCCCTGGTTCCCAGCTTGGGGAGTTCCCCTCGCCAAGCCCGGATCAGCTGGCGGGGGATCGCGGCGTCGGTGGGCCGCCGGCCGGGTCGGACTTGGGTGGGCGTGCTGGCCCTGCTGGCGGCGATGGCCTGCGGGCTGCTCGCGTACCAGGGCAGCCTGCCGCAGTCGGACAGTTTCATCACCCATGTAGGTTCGGTGGCGGCCCAGGACCTGATCAGCCAATCGTTCCCGGCGGGGGTCAGTGGCCCGGCCGTGGTCGTGGTTCGGAGGCTGCCCGTGGCCGGGCGGGCCGCCATGGTGGCGCGCGCGGTGCCCGGGGTGGCATCGGTGGGCGACCTAGAGACTCATGATGGGATGGCAATCTTCGACGCTACCCTGGCGTTCTCACCGACCGGGAGCCAGGCCGAGTCGGTGGTGCGTGACCTTCGCTCCCAGGAGCAGCAGGCTTTGGGGGATGCGGTCCTGGTGGGAGGCGTCACAGCGACCCAGCTGGACCTCGATCAGGCGGCTACCAGGGACCGGTGGGTGGTCATGCCGGTGGTGCTGGTGATCGTCTTCCTGATGCTGGCGCTCCTGCTCAGATCGTTGGCCGCGCCCCTCATCCTGGTGACGACGGTGGCGGCCTCGTTCCTGGCATCGCTGGGGATGGCGGCGGTCTGGTTCCGGTACCTCTTTCACTTTGCCGGGGTCGACTCTTCGGTGATCCTCCTGGGCTTTGTGTTCCTGGTGGCGCTGGGGATCGACTACAACGTGTTTCTCACCGCCCGCGCCCGGCAGGAGGCGACGACCGGCACCGGCCCGGGGATGCTCAGGGCGCTGGCCGCGACGGGTGGGGTCATCACCTCGGCCGGACTGGTTCTGGCGGGCACCTTCACCGTTCTCGGTGTCCTTCCACTGGTGGCCCTGACTGAGTTGGGGTTCCTGGTCGCCTTCGGTGTGCTCCTGGATACGTTCCTGGTGAGGTCACTCATGGTCCCGGCCCTGGTGGTGCAGTTGGGGAAGCGCTTCTGGTGGCCATCGCGGCCCGACCCTGGGGACGCCCACGCCGCAACCGGCGCCGCCTGAGGCGTCGACAACTGCGTGGTGCCTGCCGTCCCGGCAAACGCGGCGGCAGGGCTGACCGGGGAACGATCAGACCGACGCCGGTCGGTGAGCCAACGCCTTCGCAACTGTGTCCGGGACAGCCGAGCAGGTCTCCGGGGCCGCGGTGGGGGCGATGAAACGACGGTGCCACCGGAGCCAAGCGGTCCGGGACTCACCACGCTGGCCGGCTGCCCTGCTCACGGGGAGCCCTGCAATCCCCCCCGGTCCCCCTGATCAGGCCAGATCCTCGGCGACCACGCCGGCAGCTGCCCCCCGGTCGTCAAGCACCGGCGCAGGTCCCGGATGTGGCCGGGGCCGGCCCATCGCAACTCCGACCACCATGATCACGCCACCCAGCAGTTGGAGCGGAAGGATCGGCTCCCCGATTATCAGCCCCGCCGCGATCACGGTCAGGAAGGGTTGTAGGTAGCTGTAGACGATCGTCCGCGCGGGCCCCAGGCGACTGACCCCGGGAAGGTACAGCCAGGTTGTCAACGCGACCGCTGCGAGGGCGCTGTAGGCGAGCAGGCCCAGCCAGCTCCAGGTTACGTGCGGATGCCGGTTGAGGGCCTCCACCACCCCGAACGGGAGCAGCATCACCGCCCCCGCCGCGGTGACCAGGGCTGCCAGGGTGAGGGGACGGTAACGTCCCAGGAGCCGGGGGAGCAGCAGCAGATAAACCGCCCAGCTGATCGGATTCCCCAGGGCGAGCACAACGACCAGCCAGCTCGACCAGCCACCGGCTCCCGCTCCCACGACCAGTACCAGACCGATCAGGCCGAGCCCGAGGCCGCCCCAGACCATGGCGCCGAAGTGCTCTCGGCCCCGCCACACGAGCCAGCCGGCGACCAGGAGGGGGGTCGTTCCAGAGATCATGGCGATGTTGTCGGGGTTGGTGTGGGCCAGCGCCCCGGTGAAGCTGACCTGGTTGACCAAGACGCCGGTGGCCGCCGCCACCAGGATCAGCCAGGCGTCGGAGCCTCGTGGGCGCACCAGCGGGCCCTCCAGCCAGCGCGCCAGGCCGCAGAGGGCCAGCCCCCCGATGACGTAGCGCGTCGCCGAGTAGGTGAACGGTCCGCTGTCGGTGAGCGCCAGCTTGACCACCACCACGTTGACGCCCCAGATGGCAGTGGCTGTGACCACCAGAACATCGCCCCAGCCGAAGCCGTGGCCGAACCGCCGGGCGCGCCTAATCAGGTCCGAAATCATCTGACCAAGCATAGGCAAGAGGAGTCATCCGGCCTGATTGCGGTGGGGCAGGTCGGTGCCATCCCGGCTGAGGAGTCCGAGGGACGCCTGGGCCACCACACCGTCCGCCCGGTTTCGCGCTGGACAGGGCTGGCCAGGAGGCTCAGGGTGGCGAGTGGCGTCATCGCCGGTGTCGGTGTGCCCGACGGGGTATCTACTGGCGGGGAGCTGCCAGTCACCACCTCGGAGTCACCTTCATGAAGGCCTTCGAGGCGGGACTGAACCTCGTCCCTCCAGCGCTGTGCGTCCTGGAGGTTGGCGTTCTCCTCCTCGGGGTCCGGCCGCGCAGCACATCCGCCGTCTGTGCCGCCGGGGCCCGCTCGCTCCTGGTCGAGGACCTGGGCGGGGCCGCAGGACTGCACCGTGGGTGTCTCGCCGTCTCGGTTCTCCGCCAGGCTGCCACCACCCCGCCCTCAGGGGTGGGATCGTCTTCAGCCGCCGGGACTTGAGCGGCGAATGCCCGGACGCGCACCTGCGATCGGCCTTGGCTGCCTCCGCGGCCGGCCCGGCCCGGCGCGGACCCGGGTGACGCCGGGGTAGTCCAGGGTCGTCCTCAGTCTCAGAGTCACCCTGGCTCCCGACTCGTCGTGCTGGTAGGTGATCTGTCCCGCCAGCCCTTCCAGCTCACCGGTCCCGGACCCAGGAACGATCTGCCCGAAGGTGGATGAGTCTCGGCCGTCGTCGAGACCTCCGTGTTGGAAGACCACCGTGCCCCGGCGACCGTCCACGGTGCCACTGAAGCCTTCGGACGCCACGTACCCACGGCCGGACGCGGCCACGGCGGTGAGAAGCTCAGCAGTGCTCTCCCCCTCGAGCGCGCCGCGGAACTGCTTGTGCACCGTAACCCGGCTGAGCTTGGGCCCCTGCGCCGGCTCGTCGTAGGGGATCTCCTCCCAGCCGGTCACCTCGAAGGTGGCGGTCAGCTCGACGTCGGGCCCCGCATGGGCGCCGGCTGCATCGGTCACAAGGGACAGGATAACGGCGAGGCGAGTGACCGCAGGGAGAGGTGGGTCTGGTCGCCAGCGCGCCTGGCAGCCTGGGCCCGAGGCGGCGGCCACAGGCGCTCTGGAAGTGTCTGGCCCGGGTCGCGTGCGCCTGGCGGGTTACCAGTCTGGCCCGCAGGGTGGCGAGGCGATGCGTCGACCCCAAGCACTGCCTCGGAAGCGACAGACGCATAAGGTCGACGGGGGGATCCCCGTCGTGAGGCCAGCCATGAGGAGGGCGCTTCCCGACGTCGGACCTTGACGTCCGACGGTCCCCGGAGCCCTCGTCTGGCCCAGAATAGACCGGTGGCTGCCCAGTGTTCATGGAAGGAGCTGGCTCCCGGGGTCCTGGTGCAGAGCTGGGAACCCTTCCGGCTCAACGTCGGGCTGGTGTTGGGTCACGAGCTGGCGCTCCTGATCGATACCGGCGCCTCCGCCGAGATGGGGGGCGAGATCGTGGAGCAGGCCAGGTCGGTCACTGACCTTCCCCTCGGGGCGGTGAATAGTCACTTCCACTTCGACCACTGCTTTGGCAACGCCGCCCTGGATGGCGGGGTGATCTGGAGCCACCGGCTCTGCGCCCAGCACCTTAGATGGGAGGGCGCGGAACAGCAGCGCAGCGTGATCGCCGAGCTGCGGACCGCGCAGCCCCAGCTGGCTCAGCAAGTTGCGGCCAGCCAGATCGTGACGCCTGAATGTGTCTTCGAGGACCGGGCGGAGCTCAACCTCGGGGAGCGGGTGATCCTGCTGGTCCATCCGGGCCGGGGCCACACCGACAACGACGTGGCGGTGTGGATCGAGGACGCCAGGATCCTCTTCACCGGCGACCTTGCGGAGGAAGGGGCTGCCCCCTCCTTCGAGGACTCCTTCCCGCTGGAGTGGCCGGACGCGCTGGCTGTGCTGCTGGCGCTGGATCCGGAGCAGGTGGTGCCCGGCCACGGCGCGGTGGTGGACGCCGGCTTCCTGCGTCGCCAGTACGCCGACCTGCAGCAGCTCGCCGAGCTCTGCCGGGACGGCTTCCTCAAGGGCCGCAGGCCCTGGGAGTTCGACGTCGAGACCGCTTATCCGGGCCAGCCTGCCCTGGTGGCCATCCGCCGGGCCTACGACCAGCTGGCGTCGGAGAGAAGCGGGGCGTGGGTGGAACGACAGCCGGGCTGACCCGCCCGCGATCGCGGGGCGCACGTGGGTGCTGGCGGTCCAACCATCGGATACCGTTTACTTCCACTGCCATGGTGAACAGAAGTCCCGAGCCGGCGCCGTATGACGAGGTCTCGAGCGGGTTCCCCGACGCAGGGTCCGGGGCCGCGGGGGGCCAGGCCGGGTACCGACCCCTGATCGGGGCGGTGACCCCGTGGATCGCCAACTTCCAAGACACCCGTTACGAGTGGCGCCGGCTCTTCGCGGAGCTGTTCGGCACCTTTCTCCTGGTGGTGGTGGCAGCCGGGGCCGGGGTGGTCTCCGCGCGCAGTGGCGGGGCGGTGAGCCGGCCGGCCGAGGTGGTTGCCCCAGCCCTGATGGTGATGTCGATCATTCTCTTCATGGGCAAGACCTCCGGCGCCCACCTCAACCCGGTGGTCAGCCTGGCCTTCGCCATGCGCAAGGACTTCCCCTGGCGTCGGGTTCCCGGCTACATCTTGGTTCAGCTCCTGGGCGCGGTCCTAGCGTGCTGGTTCCTTTCGGCAGTCCTGGGGAACTTTGGGGGCCTCGGAGCCACCCAGCCCGGCCCGGGGACAAGTGGCTGGCAGGCGGTGCTGTTCGAGGCGCTTCTGACCATGGGCCTGGTGAGCACCATTCTCGGCACCGCTTCGGGCGCGCAGAACGTCGGGCCACTCTCGGCCCTGGCGGTGGCGGGCTACATCGCCCTGGCCGGGCTCTGGGCCAGCCCCATCAGCGGGGCATCGATGAATCCGGCCCGGTCCTTCGGTCCGGACTTCGTCACCCACGACTTCGCCAACTACTGGGTCTATGTGATCGGCCCGACCGTGGGAGCGGTGCTGGCGGTCGGCATCGCCTACCTCCTCCGTGGTCCCGGCGGGAGGGACCCGAGTGCCGCCGCGGCGGCTCAGGGCACGATCCCACCGCTGCGGGCGGCTCCCGAGCAATCGGTCCCGACCGTTCCCTCCGAAGGCAGCAAGCCCTAGGCTGCGCCAAGGGGGCCAGACCCGGTGGCCCGCCGGGCGGCCGTGTCCCCCGATGGAGGGTGACCCTTGACCAAGAAGGAACACTGGAAGTCCGAACCCGATCCTCATGACTTCCCGGCAGCCAGCGACTATCTCTCGCTGTTGCTGACCAGGGCGGAGCTGACGGCGGTGCTGCGAAAGCTGAAGACCGCGCCCCTGACCCACCGCAAGGCCAAGGACCTGCTCCGGGCCAGCCGGCTGGAGCTTCTGCCGGCCGAGGACCCCGAGGTGGCCCGCGACCTCAAGAAGGTTCGCAAGGGGGAGTTGCTCTCGCCGGTCCTGCTGGTCCGCGGTCACGCGCCCAGTGACTTCGCCATGACGGTCGCGGACGGCTATCACCGGATCTGCGCCAGCTACCACGTGGACGAGGACGCTGAAATCCCCTGCAAGATCGTGGACGGCCCGCCCGCCTGAGCGGGGCGGACCTCCAGGCGGGCTGTCGCCCAGGGCCGGGGCACCGCGGATCAGTGCCCGTCTCGGGGGCTGGGCCTTTCCCCTGGGGCCGCAGATCCTCAGGGGAGGGAGGTCGCGGCTGTCTATGATTCGCTGCACGTGACCGAGCTTGCACGATCCTGGCGCCGGGACCGTCTCGCGACTGGGTGTTTCCAGTCCCGGAGGGTCGCCTGAATGTGGGGTGCCAGGGGCCGCCGGGCGGCGCTCACCGCGGCGGCCGTGGGAGGGGGCAGTGCGGCTGCGGTTGCGGCCCGGCTGGTCCAGCGACGCCGTGAGCTCCGCTGGACGCCTCCGGAGCGCCAGCGTCGCCACGCCTACCTCAGCGTGGAGACCGTCGGCTACGGCCACGCTCCGGTCATCCTGCTTCACCCGCTGACGGGATCGGCCGCCTACTTCGGGTCGGCCTTCGATGAGCTGGGAGATCCCGGGCCGCTGGTGGTGCCGGATCTGCTCGGCTTCGGCTCCTCACCCAGGCCGGATCACGGGTACGGTGCTGACCAACACGTGGCGGCGGTGGTGGCGAGTCTGGACGATCTAAGCATCCCGGGCCCCGCGCTGTGGGTTGGACACGGGGTCGGCGCGATCTTGGCACTGCGGGCCGCCGCCACCCACGCGGACAGGGTCAGGGCGGTGGTCGCGATCAGCCCGCTGCTGTACCGGGACTCCGCCTCGGCTCGCAACCGGCTGCGTCGCCTCACGCCGCTGGAACTGGGGGGGCCTCTCAACCGCAACCTGGCCAAGGCCATTTACGGGGGACCGGGGACCACCCCCAAGCTGGCGGGTCAGATGGCTCGGCTGTGGCGGGTGGACTTGCCCGGAGGTGAGACCAGTGGCGCGCCCGAGCCGACCGAGAACGCCTACCGGGAAACCCTGGAGAACTGCGTGCTGGCGGCTGACGCCTGGCGCTGGTTCGAGCAGATTTCGGCCCCCGTGCACATGGTCGTCCCCGCCAACGATCCGGTCCCGGACTCCCGGCTGCTGGCCGAGCTCAGCGACCGGTATCCCAACGTCACCCTTTCGGTGCTGCCCTTCGGCGACCATCGGCTCCCGCTGACGCATCCCGATGGCTGCCTCGCCGCGATCGATCGGTTCCGGCGCCCCGGAAGCTATTGACGCCGACCCGGGGGCCGTCCGAGGTGCTCGGGGGCGCGGGCGCCGGGTGGAGGCCCGGCCTCCGCTAATCTGAGCGCGGATTGGGGCGTAGCCAAGTGGTAAGGCAGGGGACTTTGGATCCCCCATTCGAAGGTTCGAATCCTTCCGCCCCAGCCCTAGGCCCGCTCGCAGACGACTCTCCGACGGGGCCCAGTGCGGACCGGTGAACGGTCTGACTGGGCGCCGGTGGCTGGGACCGCGCCAGATTGAGGGCTGAGGGGCTCAGGTGCTCGGTGCTCGGCTCGCGGCCGGGATTGGCTCGGGGAGCGGACCGCGGTGGGGAAGGGCGGTGGAGCGGTAAGGAGCAGGCTTCATGATCTCTGGTGCCCACGTGATCGTCTTCAGCAACGACGCGACCGCTGACCGCGCCTTCTTCCAGGAGGCGCTGGGATTCTCGTCGGTGGACGCTGGCCGGGGATGGCTGATCTTCGCCCTGCCTCCGGCGGAGCTGGCGGTTCATCCCTCGGGAGGAGATGTCCGAAAGGAGCTCTACCTTATGTGTGCGGACCTGCGGGCCGAGGTGTCGGCACTGGGGGAGAAGGGCGTTCGATGCTCGGAGGTGCGGGACGTGCCATGGGGTTCGGTCGCCTGGATCCCACTTCCTGGCGGCGGGCAGGTCGGCCTCTACCAGCCGAAGCACCCGTCAGCGGTAGTCCTCGCCTCGAGCTGACTCAGTCCACGACGCCGGCGCCAGCCCGGGCTGCGTGGGCATGCTGGCGGCCTCGGAGTGCGATGGAACCTCACCAGGGCTGGCCGGAGGTGGCTGGCAGGAGAGCGAGGTGGCCCAGGAGGGCCTGCGCCGCGGCGCGCGTCCATCGCCTGCGACGGTCACCGCGACTCTGTCGGCCGGCAGCTTGATCACCGTCGTGGCGACTGGGGCGCGCAACCGCCGAGCATGGCAAGCGCGCCTGCGGGCGGCCGTGGTTGTGACCGCAGACCACGGAGTGACCGCCCGCGGAAGTCGGCTGCGACGACGGCCGGAGCCAAGAGTGGGGCGGCGACCAGGCGTCTGACCGGTCAGCGTCTCGGGACGGCCAGAGCCCTCATGGGCGCAGGCGCTGGGGGCTGCCCCCCAAGCCCTGATGCGCGCGCCCTCTCCGGTCGCCCGGCCAGGAGAACCAGAGTTTGGGGCTATGGCCTGGTTGACGGTGAGGCATTCCAGCCGCGGGGGGCTTGCCTCGCCCGCTCTGTCAGCTGCCGGGGCGCTTGGGGATGAGCGCGACAACCGGGATCAGTCGGGTGGTCTTGGCCTGGTAGTCGGCGAACCCGGGGAAGAGGGCGGCCTGCCGATCGAAGAGCTCGTCACGCTCGCTGCCGGTGAGCTCGGCGGCGGTGACTTCGATCGTGCCGGAGCCAACTTCGATGGTGGCCTCCGGGTGGGCTTTGAGGTTGTGGTACCAGTCCGGATTGGTGGGCGCTCCGGCCTTGGAGGCGAACACGATGTAGCGACCGTGGTCGGACAGGTACATCATCGGGTGGAGGCGGGCCTGGCCGCTTCGGGCGCCGACGCTGTGGAGCAGGAGGATCGGCGCTCCCGCGAAGTTGCCGCCGACCCTTCCGCCGTTGGCGCGGAACTCGGCGATCGTGCGACTGTTGAAGTCTTCCACTTGGCTCATGCTCTTGAGGCCTCCCTTGGTCGGGCGCTGGGCGGCGGGCCCGTTGCGGTGTGGTCGATCGGCGTTGAGGCCATTCGAGCGGGCTTGCTCCGGCGGTTGGGATGCCTGAGGCCGTGGCCATGCCGACCCGGAGATTCTCTCCGATCCACGTCTGGGCGGTCACGTCGCCGAGTCCTGCCGACGGCCGCCGGTAGCTGCCCTTGCCGGGGTCCCTCGGTGACTGTCCACTGGGCACCGGCGCCATTCATCCGAGTTTCTGGCGGGCCTCCCGGGGGGTGCCGATCGGGGTGCCGCCGCTCATGCCGGATTGGCCTTCCCGAGACCCTAGGCCCGGCTTGCCGATGCTCCGCCGGTCAGGCGACTGACTGCGCGAAGGTGCTGGGCGGCGTTGGCGGCTCCTCGAATGTCGGGCGGCGACCCAGAGCGGTCCGGGAGTGGGCGGCTTCAGGCCGTGGTCGGGCTGGAGGTAGATCCAGAACCTTGCCGTGTGCAGCGCGAAGAGCGTGCCCACGGCGGAGCGACGGGCCAACTCCCGGGAATCTGGGGCGGTGCTGGCTGGCCCGACCGCCTCTTCGTCCACAGCCAAATGGAGTCCCAGGCCTGTGGCGGCAAGTGCTGCGCCCAATTCGAGCCTCAGCAGCAGCGCTGGCCCGCGTCTCAGCCGGGCTGGAGCGCCGCCTCCGATCATCGCGGCATCGCGAACTGTGAGTCCGATGCAGACGGTCTCGACGAGGATCGCGCCCTGCCGGCCAAGTCGGCGGATGGCAAGCTCGGTGAGCGGGTATCCGGCTGCGCTCAGGCCCAGCACCAGCCTCCCCAGTCCAGGACCCGTTCCAGAACTCTCCGATGCCCTGCCGTGTGGATGCCTTCGATGCCCACCACGGTCGCGGAGCACCCGCAGCACCACCTCCATCCTCCGTCGCCAAGACCAGCGGCCACGGTCACCGGACCAGCCACCCCCTCCACTCAGCCCGCGCCGCTTGCTGGTCATCTGGCCACCTCCTAGTGTCCTGTACCGGAGATTCGTAGGCAAAACCGTTCGATGCTGGCCAGGATCTCATCGGCTGTCTTGACCCAGATGAAGGGGTGCGGATCGTCGTTGTAGGTGGCGAGATAGAGGCGGA
>Ga0182014_10000260_pt1 | contig 67598 bp, 67 predicted proteins | sample 612S2DmetaG_FD_120489 | JGI IMG/M metagenome (GOLD analysis project Ga0182014, IMG submission 120489) | Permafrost microbial communities from Stordalen Mire, Sweden - 612S2D metaG | ecosystem: Environmental > Terrestrial > Soil > Wetlands > Permafrost | place: Sweden: Stordalen | collected...
CGAGAACCCCTCATCCTCCAGGAGGTGCCGGTACTTGCTCCTAGGGAACATCCACCGCTCTTTTGACACGCCAGATGGCGTCTTTTCAGCTAATAACAGGGGTAGACTTGAACCCGTTCGGGTCCGTGTACCGTCGGGCCCGCTCCTAATCCGGTTCGATACCCAGATTCCTCCTTCGAACTGGGTTCCATTGTGATAAGAAGCAATCTTCCCGAGGGATAAAAGGACCACTAAACTCTCCTTTTCTGCAGCACAAGCTTTCTGGGGGTCGAATAGCAGGATTTGAACCCACTTCGCGGGTTCGGAAACGGGAAAGCGTATGGCATTGGCGACTCTCTAAAGAAGGGGGGAAGTGGCTAGTCTGCCCTCTCGATCGAGAGACCTTATCCCATTTTTCGCGGTTTCTGGTAGGGTGTGTCGTCGATTCAATCTGTCACTATCATTAGTTGTATCGTGCCCACACAAGGTGATTCTCGCCGGGTGACGAAACCTTCTTGATGATTCTGCTGGCAAGGTTCGAGGTAGTCTATCGTGGTACGGAAGCGGCATATGATTAGGCCTTAGTAATAATAGACAACTGTGAGGTCGGCTGTTTCTACCACACCAACGTCCCCATATACCCTATAGCCGAGACTAATGACGACAATCCCGGAGGGGACTGGAACAATTAGAGGTCCGAGGAGATACGAATACGTCTGGTTCTGGGTATGGAGAGCGTTCGTCATTTCGACGTAGAAGTATGCTGACCCGCTCGCAGGTCCGCTGATTTGGACGTAACCAGAATGATTTGATATGAAGGTCGCGATTCGGGATATCTCGGACATGTTCCCTCTCGGGAATGTGACGTTCAGATTGTTAACGATTACCTTGACCTCGGTGGGGTTGAAAGCGCTTTGGTCTGAAACAATCACTAGGGAGGAAACGCTTGATTGGAGGCTGGATATTTGCCCGGCCTGCGAAGACACCTGAGCCTCAGACGAAGATAAATCGTCCTGCAGGCTCGAAACCTGAGAAGGTGATTGATTGTACGAGGAACTTAGAATCACCACAATTATGAGGAGGACAATGACAATCGATGTCAAAACAATCCTCGGAATGAAGTTATTCTCGGCCATCATGATGAGCTCATGCGTATCCAGACAAACTGAAACAATTTTAGTCTGTTGACCCGGATGCTAGGCGCGACGGTAATCGGATTTTACATTGTGTGAGAATACGGAGGAGGACGCGGTTACATTGTTGATAAACGGTGGCTTTCCAAGACTGGTAAGGACAGCGGCAAACAAATTGAACGGCAAGGTGCTTGTAAGCCCAACAGGGGCGGGCTGCATTCGCTGTGCTCAAGTGACCCAACGAAGCCAATCCTCCTGAGTTCAAGCAGTAGACCGTACCCCTGGCCAGCCGCACATGTCACCCGGGTAAACGTTCATTTGTTTCATTGCGCCTCCGTCGGGGAAAGACTCAGAAGTGCAGCTGTAACAAGATGGAAGACCTGGTGTGAGATGGTGGGGAGTCAGGATCTTAGCCCGGGCCACAGACATAATGCCAGGCTCATTCAGTATCTTGACCAAGACGGTGTTGTTCTATGCCCCTTCCTGAGTTACTCCTTGAAAGGGGCGCAAGTTGACCGCCCGCCCCCCGTCGATTCAATGCCGCCAGAGAGACGGATTGAGCCAGGACTAGCTCGCAAACATCTGCCTAGCTTCAATGTTGTCCTGTCGAAGTCACAGTTTAGAATTCAAGAGGCATAAATTCCAGGGGATTGCAGCACGACCAGCCCCGGCGTCAACCGATTTCAGCGTATGATGAAAGCGCAGGAGCAGGCTCCCCTATGATGAAGGAATTTGAACCGACGACGCTGCAGTATCCATAGCCCTGTCCGGGCATCTCACCCTGTATCGACCACAGGCAGTTAGACCACGAAGGTTGTGTCTGGTTGTTGAAGAGATATCTGACGTTAATCATGTAACTCCCGTTAGGAGGCGTCGTATCGACCACTTGCTGCGTGCATCCCTGCTGGGTCGTGGCAGTGCTCAGGCAGTTGAAGACGTATGGGTCGTTCCCACCCCAGCAGGGCGCATAGGCTTCCCCGGCCATGCAGACGGTACCCGAGGCAGTGAGATACGAGAAGGACATTGTTGAAAGAACTGTCGTCGTTACGGTGTTGTTTCTGAAAGAAATCACCGCTGTGGTCTGGATGCTCGTAGCTGTCACCGTATTCGTGACTGGTTGGGCAGAGACCGTCGATGTACTCGTGTAGTTCGTTTGGAAGGTCAAAGTCTCGGTTTGTGTCGACGTGCCGATAGATGTGAACGTGTTCGTGACCGTGTATGTAGTGTAGATGGGCGAAATCGCGGTGATCGCCAACAAACCCACTACAACTACTATGATTGCAGACAGTACAAGCGTGGTAGTCGTAGCGGCTCTTCTTACGTACGTAGTCACTCCATGTCTTGACTGGGAAATCATGACTAAAACCTTTGTCTGAATGAGGCGACTTTGATGTTGCGCAAAAACCAGATGGTGAGTGGAAGGCATGGTCTATTCTTCAAGAAGGTTAGTTGTTTTCGTCCACATAATAGGCGGCGCCATTGACAGAACAGGAACTCAGAAACAGATTATTCGTCTCTCCTGTGTATCCACTATTGCTGCAAGTTGGGGTGATCATGTAGCCGGTCGCATTCCACAGATGCACCTCGATTTCAATGCTCGTGCCGCTGTTGAAGTTAGCTTCACTAGCGTTGCCGTAGCCGAAGACGTTCCATTCTGTCCAGTGCCAATTCGCATACAGATTCACCAGATTCGTGGCTGAATTCGACCAGCAGTAAAGTATTGAAAAGTCACATAGCTTTGCGACGTCGTTTCCGACTGAACTTGAAGCAGCGATACCCTCAAGTTTCAGGGGGTTCGCCAGATTGGAAGGAACCTCGGTGTTTGTATTGGTGCCGCCAGTGCTTATCACGCAACTCTTTCCCTGCGGGTACCAGTTGCTAGGACATGACGCGTTGTTGTTCAGATAGCCGAGGAGCCAGTATTGCATGAATAGGACACCGCCGCCGCTCACACCATTGTTCTCGAAAATGAACTGCTGCCACGCCAGGACAGAGACGCCGCCGACCGTTGTGTAGAACGTTTGTGAATTTAGTTGGAGGCTATAGTAGTCCACACCACTATTGACTGAAACCTTGCTGTCGTATTCGGAAGTGAACCCAGACATCGAGAGGACCCAACCGTCAGCGTCGCCGATTATTTTCGAGCTACCACTACCTGAGTAGCCCACATAGTCGTTTCCGTTTCCCACGGTCATGAGATTTGTTACTCGGCCGCCACAGGGTGTTTGACTCCAGGTCAAGCTAGGATATGCTAGAACAAAGCATCCTGGACCTGTCGGATAGCTTCCCGCGGTCTCTTGCTCCCAAGCAGTTTTTGAAATCTGACCGCTCGCGGTAGAGAGAGGCATAGCCACCAAGAGGGCAATGATTGGGATTACGACGAGCTTCGCGATCCCGGCCGAGTGACTCGAGGTCATATGACTCGTTCAACATGAAGGATTCCTACTTAATGCTGTGGCTGACAATGTAAGACATGTGCTAGCAGTTGCAAGGCCAAAGGGCATTTTTCAAGATGCTCTGGTCTTGTAAATTGGAGTCAATCCCCGTCGCGCCTTTTTGGATATGCCGGTTTCTGTCAAGGTAACTGACCTGGCTTCTCTCGCCAATTGTGCGGTAGACGCTTCCGAGATGCGCGGGAAGAGCCTGGGGGACATTGCTCTGGGCGTCAGTCCTTGACTGTTGTTCAAGTTGCATGTACAGATTGTGATCGAACGGAGCGGTTATCGAGTGGGAAGGGTAGTTGTCAATCAACGTCATGAAGTTCCTACTCCCTGTACTGCCGATCAGGAGTGGAAACGGGTTGTTTGTCTGCAATGAGAAGAGGGCCAGGCCCAGATTTGGTGATTGAGACGGGTAGACCGCGCTTGCGTTCAAGACGAACAGGTACCTTGTGAGCATCGGCTGCGAAGAGTTTCCCAGTATCTCAGATCCAGCCCAGAAGAATCCGGTGCCCGGAAAGGATGTTGGATTGTTGTAACTATAGTTGCCATAAGGATGTTCGATGTTCTCAGGTCCGAGATAGTAGGTCTGATTCGGAAGCGCGAAGTTCTGATAACCATAGAGATTGTACCCTTCGTAGCTAGATATCTCTGGCATGCCATTGGTGTACCGGGCATAGTCGTCCTGTCCAAAGGTCCCAGGTAGCATGTCGTTGTCTTCCCCGAAACCGTAGACGGAGTGTCCAATCTGGACGTAGAGCGTCAATTGATTGTTCCCCCTGTTTGACGAATTGCCGTAGGGAGAACCGTACAAGTTGTCTACCTCAAGGTTGAAGAACAGGTACTCCCCCTGGATTCCTGCTTCGAGGTGCACGGGGTAAGTGAGATAGGTTGCGTTCGTTTCCGGATAGGCGGAGTACATCTCGGGGTTCATGTTGGAGCTCCTTGGGAACTGGAACGTGAAAGTCATGGCCTGCGTGTCGACGACGTTAGTCGGAGAAAAGAGCGCGTCGTATTCCATGTCAAGTGCGTCCTCTGAGGTCGCGACTCTGTTGACGGTTCCGTCCATGAAGGCACCTATCAGAGAAAGATCGGAGCTCGTAAACGAGCCTGTGCCCACATAGAGTTTGGGGGTGTTTGAGTTTGATGTTGTGGTTGAAGACGAGGTCGAACTCGAGCTCTCGCTTGTAGACATACTAGCGCTGCTAGTATTTGATGCAGTGGTGTTTGATGAGGCTGTGTTAGATATAGTTTGAGAGTGTGATTTGGAGTAGTACAAGACGAAGACGGAAGATACCAGAATGACTACCAGAACCATCGCGACAATGGCGTATCGCGTCTTTGATACTGCATCTCTTTTCAACTAAAGCGCCTGACTACAATCGCTAGCAAATATAGCAGTTAGCTGTCTTGCCTAGCTCGAAGGGCAATTCCCGGAATAGTACCCGTAGAACCAAGCGTGTAGATCCACCCCTCCACTAGTCTGAGAACTGCCCTCGAAATAGACTATGAAACACGCGTTCTGTGAATTGCTGTCCGTTAGTGTCAGTGATTCTTGGACCGTCGTTCCTGACGAACCTGTGAAGCTGAAGGTCGTCGTCAACTGGAAGGCTCCCCAAGCAACGCTGAAGTCCACACCGACCTGAGCCGAGACCGTGAGCTGAGTGCTCAGGCTCGTTGAGTACGTTGCGGTGCTTTGGCATCCGCTGCCTGAGCATCCCGGGACCTGATCGAACGGAGCGACGCCCTTGTTGTCGTCATTCGTCCTAGCGGTCGAACTTGATATCCATTCAGTCGTGCTCTGGGCTGAGAAACTCGACATGGAATAGTATTCCACGTAGGTTAGATAGTTTCCAGAAGTATCTTCGACCTTGATTGCGTACCCGCTAGGGTAGTAGACGATGAACGGATTGTTTGTGTTTAGAGAATACCCTGATGTGTCCTGAATCGAAAGAGTCGTTCCTAGTGAGGAATCAGCCGTCCCACTCAGAAACCCAGTCAGGATGGCCCCGTTGATGCTGGCGTCGGCGCTGACCCCTATGGTGTAGGAACCCGTGGTTGAGACCGAAACAGATTCCGACGTACCAGTACACGGAGATCCGCATCCACTGTCTGGATATCCGTAGAATATGTCGTAGTTAACCGCCTGTTCCCAAACGTTCACTGTCTCTGTCGAGGCGGTGCTATAGCCAGCCACGGACAGCATCAGCGGCCGACTAGTCGTCGTGGTCGTTCCACCAGGTCCCGTCCAATAGAAACTGGCATTTATTGGACATGGAGTATTGAGCGTGATAGACCAAGCGCCATTAGAGCCAGTCTGGGTCATCCCATTGCCCGCTGGCTGATAGTTGGTCTCGGTCTGAATGTAGACGACTACCCCGGAAATCCCGCTCCCCTCCTGATCATTCACGTAGCCGGTCCACGTTTGATTTCCAGAACCACAATTTATGTAGCTAGGATTCGCAAGCAACGTTGGTATCGGAATCAACATGAGGATACCCAAAAGAGCGCAGAGCCGGGCAACCAGTTGACCGTTCTTCAACTTCATGAAACCTATCTGAGGGGAATGTCAATATATGACTAACGTTTACATTGTCTTACAGATAGATGTGTGATGGAATATCTAACCGGCGACGCTGCAGAGAAGCACATAATCTCTAGTGGCGCTCTTCCCAAGCAATTTGATAGCTGACGAAGGGATTAACTCGATTCAACAACCCTAATTAGTAAGTTCATAAAACATTCCCTCTGGCTTCTATGCAGGAACCAATCAAGACCCGCACCAAAACCTATCGTTTTGATGTCCGATTGATTGAGGCCCTGGGAAGGGGCGCCAAACGAGCACAGATGACAGAGAATGCCTTTGTGAGCGAACTGCTGACAGACCGTCTCATGATGGATCCACTTTTTCCGGCCTTCGAGGAAATCAGGATGAGCAGTGACACGTTTCGAACTGTTTTGAGCGCCGCCAATGCGGATGAGTTGGAGGCAGTCGCTTCGGAAGTAGGGCAGAGACACGCGCAACTAGTCCATGAACTCTACGAGAGCAACGATCGTATCCTAACCTTCCAAGAATTCATAATGGAGGTTCTCGCAAGGCATTCGAATTGGTTCCACATTGAGGGCAATAAGGGATCGGCTCGTCACTCCATAACACTGCGTCACACTTTTGGCTTGATGTGGTCGGTTTTTGTCCGGGGGTATATTCTCAGTGCATCCAGCATCTTTTCGAAGGACAAAATTGTGATCGAGGTAGCGGATCAGTTTGTGCGAATTGAGTGGACCCCAACGTGATGAGGGTTGAACGAGTTAGTCTAATGACCCAGACAAAGCCAGCTCGAGCCTGTGTTACAACTAGCCCGCCTCGGAAGAGTTGTGTTCCAAGTAGATGCCATCGGCTGAGCTAGCTCATGCTGAACTGTCAAGAGAACGGAGACGGAGGGGCGCAGAATCTCAAAATTCTGCCCTCTCGCTGGAGAGGTTTTCGATTTGTCAGTACCAGTGGGGGCCATTGTCGAGATGCTGAGGCACGGACGAACCTCGGCCCAGACAGATTGTGTAAAGTTTCAAAGGGAGTGAGCACACATTGAGATTCTGGACGGACTCTCTTGCTTCCAGGCTGAGCCTATCGAGACTTCCGACGGAGGATGTGGAGTGGCAGGTTCTTGGAATTGAAATCGGAGGTTGCACCTTCAGTTTTGTCTACCCTCGCGCTCGCTCAAGAAAGCACAGTAATCTGATTCTGAAGAAGGATCGAAAACATAGGGGGCTCTCGTAGGGTGTTCTTCCTACGAGATGCCTTTCTTCTGTGACTCGTTGTCCGAAGGACCGTCGGTACTTGGTGTCGTCCCGATAAGCAAGCGGTGAACAATCCAAGTGACACCAACCAGGACCAAGCTAATTGCTAGGAGAATTCCAGCAACCTCAACCGCTGCAGGTCCCACTATGGCCATGCAAATCAACTGCAGCCCTGGGACGGACCTGAGCTCGCATACCCGTCGATGTAGCATTGAGGGGAGGCGATATTGATTCCAAGGAAGTAGACTGCGTCAGTAGCGAAGTAATGTACGTGTGAAGACGATACAAGTGACGCGCTGTTTTGTTCGATGCTCATGGAGTAGCCTAGGTAGTACGACATTTGATCGTCGCCGGGATTCTGGTAGGAAGCAATGGTGTTTGTGGTAGTGTCAACTGTCCAAGCTGCACTTAGATTCTCCTTCCAGAGGAGTATACCCAAGCCGTCGTTTTCCCATATTGCGGCCCAGCTGTTCCCTGGTTTGTAAGTGTCCGCTGGTGAGACCAATGGCACAGCGAAGCCATTCTGTGTATAGATGGTTTCGTTTCCGTTGGTCCAAAGTACCAGCACGGGTGAGGTGTGGTGGACGCTACTTGCGGTTTCGGGGATGGGCCGTGCATATGCAAGTGGCATGCCCACCACCAAGGTCAGTATGAACATTGTCGAGATGAGTATTTGAATTGTTTTCATGACGAATTCAAAGCAACCAATCTATAAGAAACTGCGTCTTGCATTGTGTTGCAATAGTCAGCAATCACGTCGTACTCTCAATCGAGACGCCTAACCCCGTGTTTACCTCAATTTCGGGCAACGTATGCCGGTCATTGTGGGCGATTCTGGCCCCAAAGGACCAATATAGGAAGAGCCCTACCACTGCAAGAAGCAGCGAGCGAGTTCGGGCAGACCGTTGCAACCCTTGCAACAGGCGTTCACCATAAGGCCACACCCTTCAGGGCCGCAGACTGGGTTACCTGGGATGCCTGAGGCGTCCGAACAGCTTCTAACCTGAGAGTACAAGGGCGCTGGAGGCCCAGAGCAGCCAAAAAACATTCAAAAAAAGAACACATTATGGGACATGAATCATACCGGCGACACTGGAGCGTATTGTTCCTCAGCTCCATGGGAATAGATTCCAGGCATCTCCGCTGAGGACAACGGAGCTACTTTGCTCATCCTGGTTGCGTTCAACTTCAGCGACGGCGAGGAGAAGTTCATCGTCAACGCAAAGATAAGCCAAGGGATTCTGGTCGCGCAGGAGGGAAGGATTTCCTTCCACAACTTTCTGAGCGACGACAAGAGCTTCCTCCGTGCGGGATGAGCTGTCCCTTCTTGCAGCCCTCAGATGTGGCAACCAGATGGCGCAGAAGGCAAGCTTTGCTGGCGTCGAAGAAGGCAAGGAAGACCGTGTTCCTTATTCCGGAATCCTAGAAAGGCTTATTGGAAACTCACCCTTACCGGCTGAAGAAAATGATGCGACCCAAATCGATTCTCATTTCAATAGCCCTGATAGTTTTTGCTGGCTTCTGGACGTATCTCACCATACGGGCGATTCCAAGCAACAGTCCTGCAGTGGTCGGCGGCGCTCTCGCGCCTCAGACCGACGTCTGGATCGCTTATGCGGCCATCGCGTCAGCCTCATGGGTACTGGCAGTTTGCAGCGTCCTGCGCCTATCTCGAAAAGGTCGAGCAGAGTGGAGAAGAGCGGGATTTGATGATTCGACAATTGACATAATGTCAGAGAGCCGGGGTGCCTTCTCGAGGTTGAAGATTCTCGAAGTACTAAGGAATCCGAACCAACGGGGCTACGTATCGGACGCTACGGGGATCGATTGGCGCGAAGTTGACCGCGAAGTGAGGCTCTTGGAGGGTCTCGGCCTTGTCGAATTGCAAACAAAACAAGGGCAACGCCAGCTGTTCGGATTGACTGGGAAGGGAGGTGTAGCGTTGGGTCTCCTTAGAAATAAGTTGAGTGGGGAAAAAGGAGAGGGAGAGGCGAGCGAAGCTCGCACCGACCAAACTAGGTGACTGTTGCAGCTCCAGTCGTTGAGCCCGTTGCAGAGTAGCTGACGGTGACGCCGGATGATGCGGTAGGATAGAGATATGAAAGCATGTTGCTTGAATCGATGTTAACTTGGGTGCCTAACGGATAATATACGGCGAGACTAGTGAAGTAGATTGGTGTGTTTATGTATGAGTTGCTCGATGCACCGTATGCCTCCATGCTGGGGATTGCGTATGGTAGGCTACCGGTTACTCCGACGTTCGAACCACTGTCCGTTACTAGGGTGTAGGTAGACTGGGTGTTGTCCTGAACGTAGGCAGTCCAACCATTCGAATTGTAGAATTCAGCGTTGTAGAGATAGTCATCGGCATTCACCTGGATTCGGTATCCGCAAAAGACCGATTCGCAGTAATTTCCGTTCCAGTAGAAGCTCCCGTACAGTTCTACAAACATGTCGGGTGATGTCCCGTTGTAGAGGGTGCCGTATGTGAAGCCAGACTGCACGAGGACGCACGGGCCGCTTCCCGAGGCAGGGCAACCGTTTTGATCGCCGTTGCTAAGGCCTATCCAACCCATGAATTTCCCTGGTGTGCTTGACGGTGGATATGGTATTATCACGTATCCGTACAGCCCTGCATAAGGTCCGTTGTAGTAGAAGACGCCGCCCGCCCAACAGTTACCTGAGCAATCTATGACCGACGGACCGTAGGAGTATAGCGGATTCACCGACTGCTTAACGCCTGTCACTGGGGTGGGTGTTGGAGTGACTGGAAGTCCTACCGGTGCAAGATTGGTCTGGCATGGGACCTCTTCGACCGTTTGCTGTTGTACGCTGCCTGTTAGGCAACCAGAGTAATCCGGATTTGCGCGTTCCCACAGCTGAAGGAATTGCGGTATTGGAGAACTGCTTGCCGGCGAAGAATTGCTCGTGATATTTGCAAGTGCCGAAGATGCGCCTGATGCGAGCATCAATAGAACGCTCATTGCCGCTGCGACTGCTAGAGTGGTTTTTGCAGATCTGTTCTTGGACCTCATTGATGATCATGCGAATTTTGGCTCCAGATTGTTTAGAGATTTCACAGATAATCTTTTCAGCCAATCATGAGATAGATTGAAGTATTTACTTGTAAAACCGGCGAGTCTCACCAAGCATTCCCTTCCTGCGAAGACAGACTACGTCAAAGGAGCCAATCGATAATATCTCGTGACAAACCTAGACACCGTGCTACATTTAGATGGTCTGACATGTCGTCGCAGACGAGAGCCGGCCTTCAACGCTGAAGCCTTACCGAGACAGATACAAAGCCATAAGGCGCGACTGTACTGTTAGTTCCACCATTGACCGTAAGCGTAAGGTTGCCCGAGCTTCCATCCATCTTCTGCGCGCTCACTTGGAGCAAGGCGGAACCGTTGGGGTTCCAATTGTTGAGGTGGACGAAGCCCGTTCCGCTGCCGGTATAGCATTGCGTGAAATCCAAAGCGGGGCCCGAGTATGCGTTTAAGGTGGCGTTCCAGGGACCATGGTAGTTCACCCATACGTTAAAGGAGAAGATTACATCAGGCGGAAAGCCGCTGGCAACGGAGCATGTGTCTGTCACCGTGGTAGTTGAGACAGACATCTCGGTGGTTGTTGTAATAGATGTCTTTGCTCCCCCGACCGCGACGAACAGGCTCGCGGAAATCAGCACACCGGCTAAGATTATCGCCGCTGCGATGGTAAGGTAGCTGCGGGTCGGCTGGCCGCTCAAGGCGAGCTGCTCGTAGAGCTCGTCGTGGAATTCGTGCTTGAAGTACTTATGGAAGTTGTTGACGTGGGAGTTAAGGGAATTCCCACAGGTGGAATATTGGTCTGGCATGGAACTTGGACGATGGTGAAGGGATTCTGCGTGCCAGTGTAGCAACCGGGTTGGATTTCAGGAGGCAGCGTCAGAATTTGTGTGGTCATGTATTGACCCGTTCCGACGTTAGCGATGTTGCTCGCGGCGTTCGCGTCCATATGAATCGCAAGTGCCATTGCCAAAATGACAATGCTTGTCATTAGCGACGCTGCAATGGCTGTCCTTGTAGTTCTAGTTTTGAATCTCATTTCCACAAAATTCGGTTGATGGGCGACATATAGAGATTTCACAGATAATTTCTTTACGGATTTGACTCGGCGAACATTATTCTTGCTCTTCGGACATGGATGGACTTTCTGCGATTAAGGGGCCATTTGTCCTGAATTGGCAGTTTCATCTATGAAGAACCGAGTCCCGTCGATGCAGAGGTGACTTGGAGCTCCCCGATGTCATGACAACGCTAGCTAGGAGAGTCTGTACGACCTCAGCCACTAAGAACAAGCCGGTGGTGGCATATCAAATCAACGAAACGAGCCCCAAAATTCGGGTTATTGAGCCCTTCTCTTTGTTTGGATGCGGCCCTATTTCTTCTCCATGTTCACGACTTGGGAAGCGTACTTGGTTTCCGATGGCTCTACTGATGAATAGACTAATACTCCGCCTTTGTCAGCATGCGCTTTCAGCAGCTCCATCACCTTCTCCCCGGTCTCTGGGTCCAGGTTGGAGAGCGGCTCATCCGCAATCAGGATAGGAGTCCCTCTGAGTATCGCCCTGGCCAAGTCCACCCTCTTCTTCTCCCCACCGCTCAACTTTGGGGGCCGGTGATTCAGCCTGTCTCCGAGGCCGAGCTGGGTCAGCACCTTCACCGCCTTCTCCTTCGGCGCCCCGGTGACCTCTGTGACGTTTTCCAGCGCGGTGATGTACGGGATCAGGAGTGGCTCCTGGAAGGTGTAAGACACCTTCTCCCTCCTCAACTCATCCATCTCCGGGTCGCTAATCTTGGTTACGTCCTTACCGTCGATGGTCAGGATTCCCTTGTCCGGCCTCGTTATCAGCGCGACGAGTTTCAGGAGGGTTGATTTTCCGCAGCCGCTCCTCCCCAGAAGGCACAGTGGCTTCCCCTCCTCTACCTGAAGGTCCATCGCCTCGAGCACCCTGATGGCGCCGTAGTTCTTGTAGACCCCTTCGAGCTTGATCATGCTAGTACGCCCTCAGGATTCCGTCGAGCCCCATCCTCTTTAGTCTTTGGACGACCGTCCAGGAAGCGAACAGGGACATCAGTATGGCCAGTAGGAGGCCGGTGACCACGTAGAACGGGTCGGCGGCGGCCGCGACAGTCACCTTCTCGGCGAAGATGTAGTATGTGGAAGTGAAGAAGTGGCTGGCGGCCACGGAGATGACGGCGGCCAGCGCGAACGATACTATTGAGAGCATCAGGAAGTAGTACGAGTAGAGAGAGTAGAGCTCCCTCCACTTCCACCCCTGGGTCAGCAGCATCCCCGCCTCCCAGCTCCTCTTGCCCGCGACCAAATGGGACACCAGGAACGTTATCGCAATGACCGCGACCAGGGAGATGAGCCCGATGATTTCATACAGGGGGGCCGTCTGGGTCACGAAGCTCTGGGCGTCCTGGGCGAAGACCTGGTCGTAGTTGGCTTGGAAGGGAGGAGGGAGGAGCTGGCTGATGGCGCTCCCCACCCTTGGGACGTCGGCCACGCTGTCCACCTTAACTATCAGGTAGTTGCTCCTGTTGCTCCCCCACTCCTCTTGGTACAGCTGCGGCCCGAGGTGGTTCATCATGAACGTGGAGTTCCAGAAGAGGGCTATGTCGCTGAATAGCGGATTTACCGCTACCTCGCCAACTGCTGTGGCGTTAAAGTGCGAACCAACTATGCTGACATTGGCGCAGGCCCCACATCCGATTGCCACCTCCTGGGCGACTCCGAGTTGGACATCGGTTTGCGGAGGTTGTGAATCCTCCAAGTAGGGTTCGAAGGCGAAAGCTGGTTCGTTTCCCGGAGCCTTGCCTGAGGAGAGGGTGAGCAGAGCAGGAGGGAAACCGCCTGGTCCGCCAACGAGCACGCTTGAAACCCCGAAGTTGGCCAGGGGGATCACATGCCATTGCCCGGTACCTAGGGTGGTGTTGAAGTTGTGGACCACGAAGTAGGTCCCATTGACGACGAATGGGTAGATCTCCTGGACGCCTGGGATGGCGGAGATGTTGCGTATCGTACTCTGGAGGATCACGCCCCCGCTTCCCTCCACAGAGATGTAGGTACCCACACCGTTGGCGTAAGTTGTCAGATTAGAGCTGAGCGTGGAGCCAATCGATGGTATCAGGATCCAGGCGGTGAGGCCGGAGGTGAGGACACCGACTATGACAACCGACCAACCTACTTCGCGCAACGCTCGACTGGTGCTGAGTCTCAGTGCCCTTCGGGTCGTTGGGTCATCACCCTCAGTGTGATCTTCATTCTAGTACTCCCTCACGATATCGTCAAGTCCCATCCGCTTCTGCCTCCTGACGATGATGTATGATGAAAGGAAGGCCAGCACGATGGCGAACGCGAGGCCACTGATCAGGTAGAGAGGAACGACCGCCGCAGTGAAGGTGGTGAAGGTACCATACACGTTGTATGTGGCGGTGAAGTACCGACTGGCGAACGTCGACAAGAGGGCCGCGATGGCGAAAGAGGCCAGTGAAAGGAAGAGGAAGTAGGCAGAGTACAGGGTGTACACTTCTCTCCAACTCCAGCCCTGGGTGAGGTAGACGCCCGCCTCCCAGTCCCTTCTTCTGGCAATCAAGAGCGACACCAGAAACGAGACTCCTGCTACTGCGATGAGTGAAACGGCCCCGATGAGCTCGTACAGCGGCGCGGTCTGAGAGGTTAACGACTGCAGGCTCTGAGACAACGCCTGGTTATAGACCACGGTGAAGAGGCCGTACTGGGGTGGCTGGATAAGCTGCTGGGTCGCGTTGGCAACGCGTGGGACGTCAGCGACGCTATCGACCTTCACTATGATGTAGTTGCTTCCATTCCCATCCCACGTCTGCCTGTACAATGTAGGGCCGAGTTTGTGAAGCATCAATGTTGAGTTCCAGAGAATGAAGACATTGGCGAACAGAGGATTGAGCGCGAGCGATCCCACAGCAGTCGCTTCAAAGGGGTCCGTTACGTTTCCGTGGGATTGGGCCGGGTGGAGGCAGAATTGGCATGCGATGTCCACCTCCTCTGTGGCGTTCAACTGAACGTTCGGCGCCCTGTTTATGTCGAACTCGGGTGCGTTACTCGGATATCTTCCTGCGGCAAGAACCAAGAGGCTTGGTGGAAAGCCCTTCGGACCGCCGAGCAGGGCGCTGGTCTCGCCTTCGTACATCGTGACCTGACCAGTAGAATTCCTTACGTATAGTGTGGTGAGATTGAGGATTATCGGGTACGTCTTCTCTACCCCCGGGATTCTGGCGATGGCATCCGTGACGTTCTGAGGCAGCAGAGAGGCACATCCTCCGAACGCCGGTACGCACCGACCACCACCAGTATTGACCACAATGTAGGTCCCCACGCCGTTAGAGTAGGCGTCAACCCCGGTCTCCAGGCTTGTCGCCACCGAAGGTATCAGTATCCAAGCCACCAGGCCCGATGTCAGGACGACCACAATAACGAGCGACCAGCCCGCCTCACGGAAGACTCGCTTCCATGCTAGGTCTACTGAGTCATGCCTTTGCTTTGTCGCTTTCACTGAATTGCACCAATCGCCTCATGGTGAAGGGGAGCATGCACCGCCTTTGATTTCATACACATACACGCTCGATTGGATAACAGGCGCGTTGACCAGGACATTGGGATCTTGAAACTTGATGTTATAGCTGCCCGTCGTGGGAACACAGAAAGTGTAATTTCCAGATTGCTGTCCAGTCCTCGAGAATGCCAGTCCTCCAGTCGTATTATAGAGATGCACATCGATTACACCAGTCGCATTCCAGACCAATTCAGCGTACATACTAGAGTTTAGTTCCACTTCGAAAGAGCCCCCTTTTGGGAATGATCCACCCAGTGGACCACTAGTCCCTCCTGCATTAATGGCTGAACCGGGAGAAGTTGTCTGACTTTGCGTGGCAGAACTCTCAGCATGGGTTGTTGTAGAGGTAGTAGTGGAGCTGGTTGTCGGGGCACTAGTAGACTCCCCTACGGGTGGACCACCTCTTAAGGAACCGGGGCCTAGCAGTACATACGAAACGACGGCGAAGACCAGGATTAACATGAGAACTAGGGCTACCCTACCCGAGCTTGTTCCTGTCATCTTAGAGCCAGGCAATTGAATAGGCTTCGCTGGGAGATTTGCGCCGTAAAACCATTTTAGGTTTGGCATGACCTTTGGGTTCACCTATCAGCTAACATCAGAGAACTAGCGTGATCGTAGCCTCCAGTAGCGATGTTGCGAACGTGTACGCTGACGCTCGATTCGAGACCAAGCTAGTAACGGAATCGGAATCCATGCAGCAAGCCCAGACGAAACTGTACATGTGATCAGGAGAGACCTCCCAGCCTCCCTCACAATACGACTGAAAGGGGGTCCGAGGCCTTTGTTTCTTGGTCGCCCAACAACTATGGCTGTCGTATATTCTCATTGGCAAAAATAGAGTTTGGGGGCTCACGGCTGTGGCTAGTTGCAATTACAGTACACGTCGCTCGCGCCAATGGTTGTCGAACTGGAGCCAGCGTTGTCGTAGTAGCTGCTGAAACTCACCGACGAGCTCCCAGTGAACCCAGCGCCGAGGCCTGTGGTTACGGCAGTGCAGTATGTCGTTCCACTGAGCACATACCCTGCACAAATTGTCTGTGATGCGCTGTTCGATGTCACATCAGATGAGAATGACCAGGCAGAGTAGGAATACCCACATGACTGCGTAGGTGAGAGAGTGCAGTTGAACGAATGTGTTGTTGCGAATACGGCCGAGGTTCCGGCGAGCACCGTGAGAGAGATAATCGCCCCCAATGAGAGAGCTAAGATGGACGTCTTTCTCTTCATGATTGTTTTCCGATGGGTGGAGACGATATATATTCGACGTTTGCAAAGTATTGCAAAGCAAAACTTGTGAAAAGTCGTAAATCTGCCACAAGAGCTTACTGGTTCGACGGCATTAGACTGGTCGATGGAATCGAAGGCACCAACGATAGCGCTCTCACAAGTGATTTGGGAGGCAGTTGTAGACTGCTCATCATGCTAGCCATAGCCAAGTTGACAGAAAAGACGCTAAGGAAAAGTAGAAGGGTTATGGTTGCGCTTACCCAATTTCAGAACTGCATTCATTTCATTATGCTAAACGCGACAGAGCGTTATAATCCCGTGTCTGGCAATGCACAACAACTGTTAGCAATTGCAAGACAGCTTCCCAGACAAACTGAGCCTATTTCTACTCCACGCGTTTCTGCAACCGAATGTTGTCAAATGGTAGATGACGCCATGATGAGTGGATACGATGGGGCGTTCTTTTCTGTGAAATCTATTTAAGAAGTCCATGGGAGGTTTCTCCATTTTCCCATGCAAGAGCGAAGAAAGACTCGGACCAAGGCCTTTCGGTTCAACGTCAGTTTACTCGAAGGGCTAGAAAGGGCGGCCGACAATGCTGGCATGAGCCAGAACGCTTTCATGGGCGAGTTGCTAGCAGACAGGCTTCTCGTCGATCCGCTAGTCAGAGCCTTCCACGGGATAGGCCTCAGCGACGAGACCTTCCAGTCCATCCTGGGCAGCACAGACGCAGACGCGGTGGAGATGGCGGGCTCTGAGATGGCAAGAAAGAATTTCCCGCTGGTATGCGAACTGTACCGGACCAGCGGGCAAATTCTGGCTTTCAGGGAATTCTTGATAGAGATCCTCGGAAAGCACGCCGGTTGGTTCCATATGGAAGACGATGGTGACGGAACCCAGAGGTCGATGACTTTGACGCACTCCTTCGGCCGCAAGTGGTCGATATTCGTCAAGTCGTATATTCTTAGCGCGCATAGCACAATCTCAAAGGATAAGATGAGTATCGAGATTGCGGACCAGTTCATTCGGATTGATTTTTCGCCAACATAACGATTTGCAGCTCGGAATGAAGACGTCACCCTAATGATAGAGTTCTCATTCGCTCGTTAGAACATCCTCGCACAGTGGTCGAGCAAGAGCGGGCTCTTGATGGCCTCGCGGAGGTTCTGGACGTATTTCCCTTCGAGGATAGACCGTCCTTCTTCTCTCTTCCGCCGGACATGGAAAGGGAGAACCAATGCCACAAGAGGAGCGAGCGACTTGGTGGTCCCTTGCAAGCCTTGCAACAAATACAATATGTTCAAAGTGTTGCAACCCTTGCAACACAAGCTGACAGGAAGAATCGTTTGGACACTCGAACTCGAGCTCTTCACGCGCGACTTGGCCGTCAGTGACCCATGCGCAGATGAAGAGGGCTGGTAGAGCGAGCAGCAGGTTACAAAAAATCGTTCAAAAAAAAACACATGGTGGGATATGAATCATAGCCGCAACGGGATTCTGGCAAGGCGACCAGGATGATGGCAAACAACACTCAATGAATTGAGTCTAGAAGGCGAACGATGTTCCGGCGAGAATGTGAATCGCAGTGGTGTTGATTCTATGGTTGCCACTGGAAGCCGGGGGCACCACGTTGCCATTTCCGTGCGGTTCAGAGAGAGAGAAAGAGATAGATGACTCAGAATGCGCTGGGAGTATTTAACGGCCGCTCGTCATGTTGCCATCCGGGCATGGACGTTGACATCGTGGCAAGACAAAATGGCAACATCTGAGGCCGAAATGGCAACATCAGACGGTGATTTGGCAACATCGATGGCAACATCGCGTTGACGGGCTTGGCAACATCTGTTTGGGTGCAACCGACGTCTCAAATTGGAAGGCGGATCCCTCGGGCGCGGTGTTCATGCAATTTTTTCACATTATGGTACAGGAAAGAGATCAGTCGCAAGGGTTGGGTCTCCCAGCGAATTTCCCCAGAGTCGCAGGGATTGCGACTTGCAGTTGCAAGGGTTGCAACTAGCTTGCTAATGCTCAACCCTCGAGCATTGCTTGATTGAAACAATACACAACGCTTGTGCATTGAGCGGTTCGGGGTAATGCCCAACCCTTGGGTATTATCCCAGTTGGCGTAATACCCAACCCTTGGGTATTGGCTGCACAACCTGGGAGCGTACACTTGGTTCAACCTCATTGGCAGACAGGCGTTGAGTAGCCCACGCTGGCCCTAAGCTCACAGATTCTTACCGCATTCATAGAGACATAGATGAAATATGTCGGCAAAGGCTCGTTCAGTATTTAACGCAGGTCGCGAAGGTTGCCAAAGGTCTCGGGAATCTGGCAACCCTGGCCCTAATTTGGCAACCCTGACAATAGTTTTTGGCAACCTTGTCATCTAGGGTTGCCAAACCATATGAAACGGGACTAGTCTAGACACTCCGCCCCCGCCAAACGTATACGCACTTCAGGTCCGGTCCTGCCCGGTGAATACGTTCCGTCACCGCGATGACACTGTTTACACACTCATCAGGAGCACTCCGGCAGACAGCATACTGTTGGCCAAAGCATTCTTCCTGGTGGTGTTACACTCTGTCCCCACCGACTTCCCATTGTGTATACAGAATGTCCCGCGCAGGCCAGAGTGTATACACACTATCGACATCGATTTCCCAGAGTGTATACTGTCTGTCCGCGCAGGCCTTTCGGTCAGATACAGACTAGGTCTTCAGTTCCGATATCACTCTTGAGACTTCTGCCCTTTCGATTCCAAGGTTCCTCGCGACGACCGAGTAATCTTCCTCTCTGAAGGAGGACAAGACGGAGGCAACCTTCTCCCTACCGATCATTGCGAACAGCTCCGTTCTCAGGTCAATGAGCTCGTCGTCAGAATACCACACGAGACCGTAGATATCTGCAATGTCCTTCATCCGCTTGTGCTCCTTGTCCCTGTTCGAGACGGAATTGAGCTTAGTAGCAAGAAGCACGGCTGGTCTGGGCAGCATCAGCTTCGCTCTGAACTCCTCGCGACTGGCGAACCTCTTCCCGGCGAAGACCTGCGAGAGTAGCGGTTCGTCGACCGGCACGAACCCGAGCACCTGTTTCGCTCTCGGATGGATGACGTCCACTATCGGGTCGACGTACATGTCGAAGATGAACGACTGGTTCACCCTCTTCGCCTCCTCCTCTGACAGCTCCCTCCTCGTCTCCGTGTGGAAGCGCTTCACGAACCGGAAGCTGAGCGGGCTGAAGCCGACCTCCTCGATTCTCGCGATGGTCCTGGCGAAGACAGAATCCTTGAGTTCCATGTCTGACCAGCTCGGGTCCATGTGAAAGCCTAGGTCGATGTCCCTGGAACCCATGAAATTTCGCCCCTCCGAAGCCCTGAAGTTCTCGTTCACCGTGAGATAGACGGCCCATCCTCCCAGAAGGCAGACCTGGCCTCCTAGCTCAGAGAGGACCTTGGAGAGCTGCGACTGGGATACCTGGACTTCATAGTCCTGGTAGAGAGACAAGCTTCTTCGCCTCCTTCCCCATCAGCATCTCTGCCGCCTCGACGCAGACGCCGCCTTCGGTGAGCAGGTCAACTATGAGCTGAGGGATTGAGACGATATTAAGGCCACCCCTCTCTGAGGCCCCGTAGAAGACCCGGGTGTCCCCAATCAGAACCCGAGTGTTCCCCTTTCCGACGAGCCCGTCCTTCGTGAGAAGGCCGTGCCACCTCGGGAGGTCGACCGGCTCGATGTAGAAATCTATTCTGGAGGGGAAGAGGTAGTTCTGCACGAGGTTCTCGGCCTGATACGTCGTCAGTGCGTACTTGAGGTCGCTCCTGCTGAGCACCTCGAGCGGCTTTCTCAGCATGTACTCCCTCCTTCCGGGCTCGACCCGCCACTCCACCCAGTGCGCCACCATTCCCTTGAAGTCCTTCACCCTCGTCCCTTCTATCAGGCCTTCGCCCTCCAGCTTTCCTAGGAGCTCATGGACCCACGGGTAAGATCCTCCGCACTCCTTGGCTATCCTGTACCTTGACAGGGTGCCCGATGGGTTGTTGAGGAGTATGCGCAGGGCCCTCTCTCTGATTAGTCCCCTTCTCTCAGCCATCCGACCACCCGCGTATATCGGTGACGTCCATTTTCTCTCCAATTACCTAGATGTAGGTAAGTGGCGACATATTTAAGCCCTGCCGATATAGGTTGATTCTTGCGAAATCGAATGCGACCCGTCTGTTAAACATTCTCAGGACCCGGATGATATGCAGTCAACGTCAGTCGACCGGAAAGTCAACCTCACGGGGCTGAAGAGGTTCGCCCTCGAGAGCCTCCCCACGGGTCCTCTTCGGGCCCGCTCCTAATCCGGTTCGATACCCAGTTTCCTCCTTCGAACTGGGTTCCATTGTGATAAGAAGCAATCGTGCCGAGGGATAAAAAGACCACCAAACTCTCCTTTTACGCAGCGCGAGCTTTCTTGGATTGAAGGGCGGAGTTTGACGAATCGGTGATTGATATATGGGCATGTTAATAACAATGATAGTGGTGCCATCTAGGCTAAACGAGATGACTGGCTGATATGAATGTCCGAATTGTCTTCATAGGGAATCTCGCAGTGTGCCACAGATTTCAGACGAGTACCGAAGGCTCAGCCGGGTGAAGTTTCGAGTGAAGGTTGACCTATTGGTTCTGGGGGGAGCATTCTTCCTGTTTTCGGGCATTCTGGCCATTATTGTTACTGTAATCAGGGATTCTCCATCGGGACTTCTGGCTGGAGGCAATTCAATCATTGGGGCCACGTTAGGGAGCCTCCTCGGTGTTCTTGTGGGAGTCTTTCTCATCAGGTTGGGGACCAAGAGAGGCAAGTTCAGCAAACGAAGCCGATAGTCGGGCCAGCTATCGACCACGTCAGTTCTCTTTGGACCCCATAATCAATGCATTTCGGCGAGTGGAATTTGATGTGGGCGATCCTGCATGTGTCCCGCTGACAGGGGGAATCAGGGAACTGCGACGACTTGTATTTTGACCACATTCATGAAGTAGGGATTGTTGAAGAAGTCAGAACCCGCATTTGACGAGCTGCACGATAGGTAGCAACTTGAGCTTGCGGTCGAACTAAGGTATGCGCCGCCAGATGAACTCACACTGTCAGGAGAGACCTGGAATTCGTACGCGTACTGACAACCTCCAGTGCAGGTTGTCGAGATGATGTAGTTGCCATCCGCGCCAGCGTCCCATATCAGGATCTTTTGAGTTCCCCCCGTAACCGTCGTACAATTGTGGTATATGTCGCAGGACAGATACTGCCAATATACGTACGCGTAGAGTTGGGAGTCAGCTGAGGATGAACTGGATGTGTACACATATCCGCTGAATGACAGGTATGCGCTCGCGTAGACGTACCCGCTGCCAGTCGTAGCCGTTGGACCGTCACCGCTGACGTCGAAGATACCATTGGCAAGTGTGCTGTACTGGCTTCCCAAGTAGTTGGCTGCGTAAGTGTAAAGGAGGTCGCTTCCGCTAATGGGACTTGTGCCAATCTTGGCACAATACTGCCCTACAAGATCGTTGGCGATATCGTGCACAGAAACGCAAGTATTGTTGGAAGGGGTCGAGGAGAAGCTGGTGTAGTTCGGGTAGGTAATCGTACCAGAGGCGATGCCGGCGGTGGGACTCAGTAGCACGATTATCGCGAATGAGGCGACGATTGCCAGTAAGTTCCTCATCTTAGGCCACCTCGACCAGCACCGGAACGTCAGCCTCGATGTATCCGCCTGGCTGACTGGATTGGTGTTGAAAGACAGTAAGCTGAAGCGTAAGGACCCCTGCCTGGGCCGACGATCCAATAGCTATGGTAACGGGAAGAACTACTTGACTTTGCCCTGAGATGACTGCGCCTGAAGGATAAGTTGTCTGGACACTTGTTGGCAATACGACCCCGGCGTTGTTGTTCTCGGCAAGGCTAGGACTAGCAAAAGCGTTCGGCTCGCTCAATGTTGTGTAGAAGGTGCCCGCTACAGGGGAGCTAACTCGGAAGAGAAGAGTGGCCGCTGATCCCGGAACGAGTGAAACTGATTTGTTCAGTAGGGTAATCGTAACGGGATAGAAGGTTCCACCTGTCGTGATTGTAAAAGTTGATAGTGTTGAGGAAGTTGACAAATGTGACGGTACCGCCGGTCCTGTCGTCGTTATTGCCGTCCCAGGAGAACCGCCGCTTGCGGACGAGACTACAACACCCGCCACAATAGCCAACAGAAGGGAGATGCCCGCTACGAGATACTTCATCATGTATTGTATTCAATTTCGGCATATATGGCTGTGGCTGACAATGTAAGACATGTGCTAGCAGTTACAAAGGATGGGGGGGAATTTGTTAACATACTCTGGTCTTGTAAATTGGGGATAGCTCAGGTCGCGCCTTTTGGATACGCCGGTTTCTTTCAAGGTAGCTGACTTGCCTTCTCTCGCCAGGTGGGCTGCTGCTATCCGGGTGCGGCGAGCTTAATCTTCCTGCAGGTTCAAGGCGCGTTATCTCTCGATTAGAAGCGGCGGATCCTAGACCATTTACTGAGACCTGTGCCGCAGTCTGAATTCTATCAATGCCCAAGACTGATTATGCTATACCGGGGTAACAACGAAATCGACAGACAGATAGCATGATGGAGGATTTGGGCACCCGAAGGCCCCGTTTCCCTCGTAGTTGCCGCCGTAGAAGAGCTCCCGATATGAGAAGTACTGGAGAACAAGCAAATTTGCAGCTTCTGAGCCAGGATTGGGGATGTAGAACATTATCCAAAGATCGACGTGGGATCCAGCGGGCAGATACAGTCCTCCGTTGATGTCAGGGATCGTCTTATTTGGGTATGTGCCCGGAAAAGAGGCGTTCTCTATGTAGTTCTGGTTCTGAAATGATCCTGTCCCATTCGTGACTTGTACCGAGAATCCACCTCCCAACGAGGTGTTGCCAGAGCCTACGTTTGAGATGGTTACGTTTGCCAACAGGAACAGGGAAGAAGACGGGGGATTGACCTGATTCGATCCTGGTTCGAAGTTTATTCTTCCCGCCTCATCGAAATGATAGTTGTGGAGAGTGATACTCAACCTTCCGTCTGATGCCGAGCCTGTCCCGCAAACGTAGGTGAATCCACTTTCAGAAGAGATGCTGAAGTCTTGACCGGGGCCACAGACTGGCTTCGCCGGTGAGTTTCTGCTGACTAGAAGATAAGCCGCTAGACTTCCTGCGATCAGGATTACGAGAAGAACTGACAGGAGCGTTCGTCGCCATTTCAACGACTCTCACCATTGGCTCCCTTGTGGCGCTGACAGACTCTCTTTGACCGCTGATGACAAGAACCGGGCGTCTCCAATGGGTTTGGTGCCCGTTAGCAAGCAGTGTTGGAGGAGAATACTATCGGCCAATTGGTGTCCTGGCCACTATAGTAGCTGTTCGCGTAGAGGTAGTAGTAAGAGTACTGACTCTGAAAACTGAATGCCTCTGTCGTATGTTGGTTGTACGCCGTTGTGCTGGTGAAGGACACGGAGGGACCGCCATAGGGAGAAGTTATGGTCGCTCCCACTGAGTAGTAGTAGCCGTTTGCCGTCGTGATGGTATGCTGCGTATTGGCTGCGTACTCCTCCCATGAGAGGCCATCTGACTGAATAGTCGATAGGCTGAGGCAGTCTCCAGGCAAGCTGGTTGATGTGCCTGCGTCCAACCAAGCTTCGTCGCTTCCCTGCCAGTAGACCGCGTAGACGACGTACTCGCTTGTCGCAAGGTAGTCTTGGACCGGGCAAGTATAGCCATTCCAGTCCAATGGGTTGCAGACGTACCACTCATCGTCTTCGTAGGCGAACTGCGTGTTTGAGTAGTATCCATCCCCGCCATAGAGCAGCGGCCAGTTGGTCGACTCGCTTGCAGAGTTGGTCGAGGACCCGTCAACCGACCATCCCGAGCCGGTCGTCAACTCCACCGAGGTCGTGTCCGAACTCGATGTCCCGTAGGTGAACTCATTCGTCATGTAGCCAGTCGCATGCGCTTCGCCGATGGTAGTCCAAACGTTAGCGTAGGTTGCGATGTACACCCAGCATCCCTGTTGCAATCCCGTACAAGACGACTGTCCTGTCTGGGGGTTCGATTGCTGCTGCAGTTGCATTGGTACTGCGCTGTTCAGGTTCATCGATACCAATTGCGTCTGGTACGTAGTTCCTTGGATGTAGGTCGACCAGAAGTAGGATCCTACCATTTCCGTGACGTTGCTGGGCAGGACTCTGGTAACAACCACCGAGTACTCGATGCATTGGCCCGATATCGCCGTTGCGAGGGCCGGGTCGTACAGCGAGACCTGGCCGCTTGAGCCGGTCTGGGACTGAGTCAGCATGACTGGCTGACCGCCGCCGGCCGGGTACCTGAAGAACTCGACGTTGTATCCTGCGAGGGCACTTGACCCGCTGGTCGCTGAGCCATTTGAACCGCTCAGAGTCAGCACAGCAACGGGACTCGCGCCCGGGGAGGCCTGAACCGTGTGGGAAGATGTGGCAATCATTGAGACTGAGAATAGCGCGATCAGCAGAAAAGCTGAGAGTTTCTTACACTGCAGTCCATTTGGGCTCAACGTGCTTGCCAAGTGTCTTACGCTTGCGAGCCCGCCAATCGACTGTAGCAATCCCATCCCGGGTCTTGCTTCCATATTCTGACGAGAATCAGAACGAGATATAACATCGCGTCTTGCAATGTAGAACAGGTGCTAGCAAGTCGGGTCTCCAAACAATCGAAGCCGCCCTAAAGCATGGATCTATCGAAAAACCTCCAAACCCTAGCACAGTAGAGCAGACACTTGCCGATGAAGAGAGGCGTTTGAGGAAACCCTAATTAGTAGGTTCATAAAACATTCCCACGCCTTCCTATGCAGGAACCAGCCAGGACCCGCACCAAGGCTTATCGCTTTGATGTCCGAATGATTGAGGCCCTGGGAAGGGGCGCCAAACGCGCACAGATGACAGAGAATGCCTTTGTGAGCGAACTGCTGACAGACCGTCTTATGATGGATCCACTTTTTCCGGCTTTCGAGGAAATCAGGATGAGCAGTGACACTTTTCGAACTGTTTTGAGCGCCGCCAATGCGGATGAGTTGGAGGTAGTCGCTTCGAAAGTTGGGCAGAAACACGCGCAACTAGTCCATGAACTCTACGAGAGCAACGACCGTGTCCTAACCTTCCAAGAATTCATAACGGAGGTGCTGGCAAGACATTCGAATTGGTTCCACATTGAGGGCATTAAGGGATCTACTCGTCACTCTATAACACTGCGCCACACCTTCGGCTTGAAGTGGTCGGTCTTCGTCAGGGGGTATATTCTTAGTGCATCCAGCATCTTTTCAAAGGACAGAATTAGAATCGAGGTAGCGGATCAGTTTGTTCGAATCGAGTGGACGCCAATATGACGTTTGTAAGGGAAGTTAGTTTCGCGACATGGACAAGTCTACCTGAGTGTGGGGGACCAGAAAATCGCTTGGGAATAGCCACGTTCCAAGAAGCCATCATGTATTACGCAAGAGCGCATACTGAAATGCGGTAGGTCAGGCCATTATACGGTTATTCCTTCTATCGTGACGGTACCACCGTGAGTTGAGAAGCAGTTGGTGGTTGCGGAAGCGCCAAGATTTGCCCCTTCTGTGGGTGTATTCATTCAATCAGCTGGTATGAACAGGCGCGGACTCTTGCCGAAGTTCTACAACAAGACAAGAAGGAGGTTTAGGGCTGTAGAAGAAACGAAGAGATTCGTGGCTTGCGCTGCAGAAAATACAGGAACTGAAATTAGGGATCACCAGGTTACATCGTTTCGTCGTGCAGAGTTAGCTTCAAGCATGAGTTAGGGGTCTGCTCGCGGGAGATCTTTCATCTTAGTACCCACGTTTGCCGAGGTTGTTGCGACGGCAAGGCTACATGCAACATGGATGAGTCGAGACTAATCAGCTCGAAAGCTGCATCTGCAGAATCGCGGTCGCTTCACTATCACGAGGGATCGATATCAGCAGCCTGTCTGACCGACATACCACACGTAGATCGTGGGAGGAAGCTGTGCGCCGACGGGCATCGCGGCTCCAATCTGTACGCTCTTGCCGTCCATCTGGAGCAGGATTTCGAAACAGGCGTTGTTTGGCGTAGAATTTGAGATTGCGACCTCGATTTCGTCAGCGCCACGAGAGGATACGGCTGCGCTTACGCCAGCAGGAGTGGTTGTATTCACGTTCACCTGGGAGTAGAAATATGTCATCCCGGGGATGATGATTATTGGGCCCGAGGTTGGCGTAACACTGCACGGATAAGATATGCAGCCGACGCTCCAGAGCTGGCCTCCTTCTGCCATTCCCTGAGAAGCGGTGAGGTATTGAGGGCCGACTTGTGTCGTAGTCGTTGTAACCTGCGTCATGGTCACCAAGGTACTAGTCGAGACCGTACTGATTGTGAGAGTGGTTGTGATCGTCGGTGGAATGGTGCTATCGGACCCGATGACATATCCTCCTACCAGGCCCAAAGCTAGGATAGCTACTACGATCAGGACGGCGGAGAGCTTTGGCTTATTGTTTGACAATGTACAACAGCTTCCAACAGGTCATGGCTAAACAGGGCCTTCAATCCGATTTTTTGGAGGATTTAGGGTTTAGGGGCATGTAGTGTTGGAGTACAACCAAACATGCGCTACTGAAGCTTGCTGCAAGACGAGGAAGCACTGGGTAAATGAATTCGGATTACGAATCCCAATGTGCGTTGTTTGTTGGTTTCCGCCAGACACCCCCGCTTCAGTTCCTAGCGTCAGGCCCATCACTGTGGCACTTACCTGTGTGGAGAGGTTGATAACTCCACTTACTGTGATTTCGTCACCTGAGTAGCCGCCAGCTAAGATGGGCACGTAGGTAGCCCCGAGGCTCAAAGCCTGTGTTTCAGTGAGGTACTCAGAAGCTGAGTATAGACCCAGCATACCCGAATAGGTGGAGGGCTGCTTGTAGATTATGTAGTTGCCGCTTGTGTCTTGGACTTTTATGCTCAAGCCAGTTGAATAGGCAGCTTCATATGGTATGTTGTCACTGACAGAACTCCCCACCTGATAGGTCAGCTCTGTTCCCACACTGCCGCCTGCGTCCCCCCCGAGCCAACTGTCCTGTATCCCGCCACTCACCTTTGCATCAATGCTCAGAGTAAAGGTGTTGGTGACGTTGATGCCTATCGTGGCCTCGTTGGTGTTGGAGAATTCGTAGGACATTAATGTGGTCTCAGCCTGCCGCCATACGTTCAAAGTGTAACTAGTAGGGCCGGTTGAAATGAGACTGACCGCCAAGACAAGTGGGCCATTCGACTGACTCTGCCAGTAGAAGTTAGCGTTTGCTGGACATTGGTAGCTGAAGGTGATGCTCCAGTACCCATTGACATCAGAGGTGGTGGATCCCCCTTGAGAAGGTACGTAACCTGACGGCGAACTCAGAGCGACTACAACTCCGGGCAGCCCGTGACTCTCTTGATCATAGACGTAGCCGCTGAAAGTTTCTGCTCCGCTCGGACAAGAAATGTAATTCGGACTCACCGTTGAATTCTGAGTCGTCGCCTGGGTTGTGGCGATGGCTGGGAGTCCCATCTGCGAAAAACAAAAGACTAAGGCGACCAGTAGTGCCGTTGCGGAGAGTGCGGTCTTCATTGTTAGAAATTGACAGGTCTTTGTCTATATAACTAGGGCGCTTGCGATGTCTTGCAATGCAAACAGCTGCGGCCCAGTTAGCGATCTGCCGACAATTTGACCACCCCACGTTGCAGCAGTGGGATCTGTTGTCCTGAGACCAATTCATCCTTGCCCCAGCAGAACAGGGCAAGCAGGAATACCGCAGACGGTCTTTTCCGGTGACCTTCTGCTTGTCAGAAGATAAGCAGAGAGACGCCATTTCAACGGTTCTCACGATTGGTTCACCTTGAAGCTGACAAAATCTCTTTCACGGCTCATTTGACCGTGAAGCTTAGTGTGATCGGCTGGCTCCACTCGTCAAATGCTAGTACCGTGTATTGGCCAGGGCTGAACTGGCTATAGGTCGCGTCCTCCCAAGGAGCGGTGGCATTTGAGCTGTGCCAGTTGCCTCCGACGCTGAAAGTCTGCGTGAGGGTCTGGAAAGGAGAGAACTGATATGTTGTTCCAGTGGCCGTACCGCTACATGAGACTACGGACGGAAATGCATTGTTGAGCTGTACGGGTAGGCCAGACTCGTTGTACACTATAATCCATACTGGAACGTTTGGATGACAGAAGGTGGGGGGAAGAACATCCACTAATGAACTTGGGTTTGATTCATTGATGTGAGGCAGAGTGGAGATGTCACCGTGCAGAACCGCAACGTTGGTTGTTGCCCAGTCATTACGGAGCGAGACGGAGAAGGTCTCGTTGGCACCAGGAGATAAGATCCCGTCCTTGATTCCGATGAGCAGCGTTATACCAAGCTGACAGTTTGATATGCTCACATTCGTCGAGTTCCCGACCTGATCTCCGCATAGCTGGGTCGTTGTGGTCGTGACGGTGACGGTCGACAGGACAGTTGTGGTCGTCGTTGGTGACCCAATGGCCAAGAATAGACTTGCAGAAATCAGGACGCCTGCTATGACTATCGCCGAAGCGACCGCGAGGTAGTTCCGAGACGGTTGAACGGTCAATCTGAGGGCGCTTGAAAGGTGCGGACTTGTGACTGATAGCCTTGTCTGAACGGAATTAGTAACAGGTTTCGGTGTCATTGCAAATCACCTGCTGAACCTTGTCTGCAAGGTGTCTCACAAACCCTAGAGATATCCTCAGAGTACGAGGCCGTCGAGGACGAAATACAGTGTGCCAAGTGGGGGAGAAACCACCATGTTTGCATGGTCAACCAGGCCCTTGAAAGTATGGTCCACATATGTACCAGGGTTTCGCACTCTGTTCGCGTTTGGACACTAACAACTAAGCGGCCCACAGTTCCAGGTATCTGTGAAGGCAGTGGTCCCGGTTACAGACCCACCCGCCATGATGTAACTGGGGTAGGTTTGAGACAAGACAGTATACAACGCATCCGGATAACTGCTTCCGATGTAGCCGCTGCAACTCCCGCAATTGGCTCCTCCATACCAACCTAGCAAACTGGGAGAGTTAGGTGCCCACGTTATCAACGCGGGGTAGAAGCAACCGAAAGCGCAGTTCTGTGTACTCTCGAAGATCGCCTCTGACTGGACAAAGTCACTCTGAGGGTAGGGGTTGTTCGTATCTGTATACGCGTAGTTCCACGAACCCACAATCCACTGGTAGGTAGGTTGGGTGGTTGACCCGGCAAAGGCGAACACGTATTCCTCAGAGGTGCCGTTGATTGAGGTTGGGTAGGTGGTTAACGGTTGTTCAGCTTCGTACGGGTAGCTCTCATAGAACATGAGCCAAGTCAGTCCTCCGTTGGATCCATGACTGCCACAGCCTAGTAGATAATAGCACAACTGAATCCCGTTTTGTACAAGGACGCCGGTTCCTGAATGACTTGAACTCAGCCCGGTCCAAAACGCGGTCTCACAGCCCGATGTCTTGTCCCAGCAGTGACCATCCCACGTGAGGCTTTCGACGGACACACCACTGCTCTTTAGGGTGTAAGTGGGTGAGACACAGTTAATTCCACTGCTGTTGGACGTGAATGTACAGAATCCGCTAGCCGCTCCCGACCAAGCATAATCGCTATAGTAGGGATACATAGCTGGAGTTACCTGTGATGTTTGTGGATTGTCAAGAGCGTTCGTGAGGTTTGGCTTCAGCGCTGTGAGTAGCACACTGCTGCCGACCACCTCAATCTTAGAGGCACTAACGCCGGAATGTGGATCCTTCAGCAGCATTGAATAAGCAGCCAAGTTCATAGACCACACACCATTACCGAGATTGGTGAAAACGTACGTTCCTGATGGATCCGTGAGAATTCCTGTGCCCGGAGGTGGAATAACTGAAGGCGTGAGGGTGAGCGGCTGAGAAGCGATGGCATTAGCACCATTGACAACTACGGGGCCCATCATCAAGAGGGCTAGAAAGGAGGCGACCACAAGAGCAATAATTCGTGACTTCATGGTCTTGAATGACTCTGAAATCGATTATATACCCGAGTCTTGCAATGTTATACAAGTGCTGAGGTCAGAGTATCATTCTATTCGCCCTTGCCGCGTACCTTTCAGTCGCGGTCGATAGGTTGAATTTGTCAGACAGACACCCGCATCAGCGCCAGCAGAAATGCGAAGGCTATCAGTCCTCGCACAACATCTCATCTTGCCAGCTCGGAGCCTCAGAAGAAAGTGGATACACACCTGTACGCATTGAATGTCATCAGATGCAATGAGAGGGCGCAGACCATAAGCATCAGCGTCCCGCTCCCAAGCGAAGGATTGAGAAGCATCCGGAAGTAAACTGGACCGGTGTGGCATGCAACACGTTCGAGAGGCAGCTCCAAGTCCAAGATAACCCTTAGCCGTGGGGGGAGGCTCTCCTAGCAGGAGGCTATAGAGAGAGGGCGCCGCGGATGCAGCACGTCCATAAGGTTGTCAGCATGCTACCTAGCCATCTTGCATACCAGATAAGCCGTGAACCTGAGTCTCGTAGTCTGAACTCTTTGACCCGCACGATCTAGCGGGAGAGGTCATGCGGAGTCTCGAATTCGGGTTATTCTCCCCCGATTAGGTAGTTCCAGATTGGTGATGAGCCAAATGAACGACTTGCCAGCGCCAAAATTGGAATTACTCGCTAAATGACGATCTGGGAGCTTGTTCGTTGCAACCCTTGCAACAAGCGTTCACCAAAAGGCTGCACCCTTCCTGGCCTTAGACAGGGTTACCTGGGATGCCTGAGGCGTAGGTAATGCTTCTTGCCTGACAGTACGAGGGCGCTTGCACGTCCAGAGCAGCCAAAAAACATTCAAAAAAAACACATGGTCGGATTAGAAGAATATCCGCAACGGGATTCTGGCAACGTGATCTGGACGATGGCAAACGACACAATGAATTGAGTCTGGAAGGCGAACGATGTTCCGGCGAGGATGTGAATCGCTGTGGTGTTGATTCTATGGTTGCCACTGGAAGCCGGGGGCACCACGTTGCCATTTCCGTACGGTTCAGAGAGAGAAAGAGAGATAGATGACTCAGAATGCGCTGTGAGTATTTAACGGCCGCTCGTCATGTTGCCATCCGGCCAAGCAATTTGGCAACATCCTAGCTCGAATTGGCAACATCTGCCGTCGATTTTGGCAACATGATGGCAACATCGCGATGACAGGTCTGGCAACATCTGTTTGGAGTTAACCGACGTCTCAAACTGGAAGGCGGATCCCTCGGGCGCGGTGTTCATGCAATTCTTTCACATTAGGGTACAGGAAAGAGATCAGTCGCAAGGGTTGACGCTCCCAGCGAATTTCCTCAGCGGCGCAAGGGTTGCGACTAAGAAGTCGCAGGGGTTGCGACTGGGGGTAGAGGGACCTGCCGTGCTTTTCCGGTACGCGATGTAGTCGTCCTGGTTCGTCCTCGTTCCGGCTTCTTCGGGAATCATATGGATATTTCTAGAAAAGCGAGAGTTAGTTGGAAAAGCTGTGCTCAACCCTTGAGCATCGTTCGATTTAGGATAATGCTCAACCCTTGAACATGGCTTTTTCAAGATGCACAACGCTTGTGCAATGAGCGGTTCGGGGTAATGCACAACCCTTGTGCACGCTTCGATCGAAATAATGCCCAACCCTTGGGTATTATCCCAGTTGGCGTAACACCCAACCCTCGGGTGTTAGCTGCATCACCTAGGAGCGTGCACCTGGTTCAACCTCATTGGCAGACAGGCATTCGGTAGCGCACGCTGGCCCTGAGGTCACAGCTTCTTACCGCATTCACAGAGAGATAGACGAAGCACGCCGTCAAAGGCCGGTTCAGTATTTAACTCAGGTCGCGAAGGTTGCCAAAGCTCTCGGAAATATGGCAACCTTGGCCCCTAATTTGGCAACCCTGACACCAGTTTTTGGCAACCTTAGGCCCTTTTTGGCAAGCTTGACACCCGGGTTGCCAAATCCTAGGGTGGGATGCAAAAAGCGCGCCCGGCCCTTGTAAGGTGTATCCACCTCGCAGGGCTAGTCATGCCTGGCGAATTCTCTCTATCGGCCCGTTGACAATGTGCATACACTCGTCAGGAGCACTCCGGCAGACAGCATACTATGGGCAAAAGCATTCTTCCTGGCGGTGTTACACTCTGTCCCCACGGACTTCCCAATGTGTATACAGAATGTCCCGCGCAGGCCAGAGTGTATACACTGTGGACGAGATAATTCTTAAGCAACCCGCGTTCGTGATATCAGAATCGTGGAAGGGAGATGCCTCTCGAGTGGCCAGCCGGATTCCATTGAAAGACCGGGTAAGACTGCCTGAGGGTTTCAGGCTGATTCGACGGGAGGACATCAGTCAGAAATTCAGTTGCCTTGAGCCCCGCATGGACAGATACACGCTGCGCCAATACTACGAATGGAGCCTTGAGCGGGACGCCTTGGTCATAGTAAGGGAAGTGGAGGGACTGGTTGCGGGGGTCCAGTACGTGACGGTGCACAGCGGCTACATAATGCTGGAGATGCTGGCGCGCAACAAGCTGTTGGACTACCCGGGTGCTGGAGGCGACCTCGTCAGGGTCGTCGAACGCGTCGTGGCTCCTCAGGTCGGCGTCAGGGAGATCCGGATGGAGGCCCTCGAGCACGTTGTGAGGTATTACGACGATGTGCTGGGGTACGAGGAGGTCGGAAGGCCCTATCGGGACCCCGAGTGGGGTGTACTAACCCCTAAGAGGAAACTGTTGCCTCGGCGACCTTAGACTTGGCACGTAGCATCCTGGGGTTGACAAGATGTGCGCCCTCAGCTGGCTCTGCGCGCACTTCTTGGATGTACTTCTGGATGTAGGCGCTCTCTCTAAGGTGAGTCTCGATCTCTCTTGATACATTGGTACCGCTATCGAGCGCGGCCCGTGTCAGTGCCGAGTAGAGCTCTGGAGTCATCGAAACGGTCGTCTTTATCATACCCCGACCATACCAGGGTATTCTTATAAACCTGCCTCCCGTGTTAAATCTGCGACTCGACTGAGACGACGAAAATGAATTGCAAGCAGAGCCCAATACCGTCAGAAAGATCAGGCTCACGGAGCTGAAGAAGTTCGCACTTGAGAAGATCCCCGCGGGCGCTCTCCGTGAGGACATCCTCTCTCAGCCCGACGAAATCCCACCCGAGGAGTTCCTCGCGAACTGCCGGGTCTGGCAGAGGCTTGCCCGCACGAGCTAGGTCGGCGGCTCCAGCACTGCCCTCCCGTCACCCAGATTTCCTCTCCAAGTCCAACCCTTGCTCAACCATGCCTCTACTTCGGCTGCCCCTACAATCTTCTGCTTGAGGCCCTGGTTGAATGTTACCTCGATCAGCCTCTGACGCAGCAACCCGATCACCTCCTCGTCGGTCTTCTCGTCGACGTGCATCTTCTCTATCTCCTCTGGCGTGTGGACCGTCAGGAGGAGCTGCTTCCTGATCTTCGTGGTCATATCCTCCTCGTGCGCCCCCTCGCTAGTGCAGAGGTACCTGTTCGCCCCTTTCAGGTAGGCGCCCCTCATCTTCTCTATGGTCTCCTCATCCAGCCCTTTCCTGAGGGTGTAGACGAACTCGATGTTCCCGGCGTGCCCCATCCAGAAGCTCCGCCAGTCCGGTATGACCAGTCCGTCCGCCTCCCCCAGCATCATGCGCGTATCGAAGTACCTCCGCAGGACGTAGGGCCTCCACCTGAAGCCAGCCTCCCTGATCGCCGCCCTGACCAGGTCCCGGACGTTGGTCGTGGTCACATGCTGCCCGTAGTCCTTCTTGAAAGAGCACCTCTTGTTCTTGAACGCGTTGTACTTGTCAACCGTCACGATCGCAGACTCCGGGGTGAGCACCTCTCCGCTACGCAACCTGTCCTCCAGGCACTGGCGGATGTACTCGCACGCCTGAGCGGGGGCGAACGTGTCGTACGGCTTGCGTATCTTGGATATCTTCTTCCTCACCACTACCAGGGTTGGGACCTTGGAGAAGGAGACAGCCCCGTCCTTGATCTCCATCTCGGGGAGGTCCTTGACCTTCAGCCCGTCCAGCCCCTGGGCGTCCCCGACCGTAGCCGGCCTCAGCCCGGAGAACGCCATCAGCGACACCACGACCTTGACCCTGAGGGGAGAGTGGTCGAACAGCGACTGGACCTGCTCGGGCCGCGGTACGACCTCCTCATTGTACCTGTTCTCGCTCTCCGGGATGTTGACCTTCTCGTCGAGCTTGTTCCCGTTGAACCTCGCCCACGACTTCACCGCCTTTACGTAGGAGTGGATCGTGACGCCGGAGACCCCCTTCTCCTCTAGGTCCGATATCACCGACGAGATGAAGGTCATCAGCTCCGTCTTGTTCATAGCCCCTATCTGCCCCGGAGTCAACCCGCACAGCTCGTCGCATATTCGCCCCATCCGGAGGAAGTAGTGCGAACCGGTGTTGTATGAGCCCCTCAGTACGTTGCGGTACCACGCCCTGAAGGTGGGGTCAGACTCGAGGAGGTGAGAGTACTTTGAGACCCCTCGCTCCTTTCTCCTTCCAGGCTCCTTTTCTTTCTCTTTGCTTCCTCCTGCTGCGGAAGTCATGCCCTCTAGGGCTGGCCGAGTATTTGACGGCGCTTGGTATCGAACCCCGGGGAGTTCGGAACCCGTCGGGCCCGCCTCCGTTCGGGTTCGAGTCCTTCGAACCCCTCGCGCTTTTGTCGCCAGTTTGAGGCATACCACTACTCATGCTGCTGCGAATATAAGCACCAATCCGGCGATAGTTTTTGCCCAAGCGGCGGTCAGACGGTCGTGGAGACTAGCATGTGAAAGCGAATTCGGACAACTAGCCGCTCGCTGTCAATTAGCGGGGGCGTAGCCTAGTCTGCCCTCTCGATCGAGAGACCTTACCCCAATTCTCCGTCGTTTTTGGGTAAGGTATGGCGGTCATTCAACTCGTCAGACGGCGGCTCGGTATTTATGCCCCGCGAAACGAGGCTCTGGTAAGTTAGTGGACCATGCGACGGGATTTTGAGGATGTTAAGGTTGGGCCATGAGATGCATTGATTGGGTTTTGCTACCTTCCAACATAATACATCAGGCCGAATTTCGGGCAGTGATAGAGCATTGGGGTAATTCTTCCCTTCGGAGGCTTCAGCGCCGTGTCAGCCCTTTGGTTGAGCCTAACACTCTGAGGCAGTTCTTCCAGCGTCAGCTTGCAGAATCGACATTCGATGATTCGGTCTCTCATTGCCTTATGGTTCAGTCACTCCTTCCTACTCTTTGAGGCGATTCCTATTTACCGACAATGGACGATTACTTGCATTCTGGATGATTGTGAGCCATTTGCTCTCTCCCTCGACCCTTAACACCGACAAAATCCTAACTCGTGGCCCGCTGACTTACCAGAGCCCGAAACGAGATGGCTCGCACTCTTCTCTCGACTTCGCCCTGACTGTCACTCAACAACGGGACTCTCCCCAGGTACCGTGCCCATGAAATCGCACATAAGAACCCCTGCTCGCTGTAGGCGGAGCATGACTCAGCTCTTCTTGGACGCCCAGTCTCTCGGGTTGAGACCTTACCTAGAGAGTTGGCCTCACTGTCAGGGACGCTACCGAGATCCCAGGCAGCAAGGACCCAAGCAAGAGCGTCCATGACAAGGTGATCCAAGAGTTCATTGTCTCTCATCCGAATGTGAGCCTGGTCACCAAAGACAAGCAATTTGACATGAGAGCGCGAAAGGAGGGAGTAAAGGTGATCTTTGTCGATGAGTCCGAGGCCATTGTGGTTGAGGTGCTCCGTCAGCTTGCTTTGGTCAGACCGCAGCATTAGCTGACCCTATCGAGCCATGCACAAGCTAGAACGATGTTGTGGTGTCGGTGTCTCGTTCTGTACTAGTTCAACCAAGGTCTTCGATGGGCAACCTACATCTATACCAAATCATGTGACAGCAAAAACCGGCGCGATGTCATCGTCTGAGTATCTCTTCGTCATCTCGCTCCTTTCACTAGTCATCTCTGGCAATCTGATGACCGAAGGAGCGCAGGACAATACGTATGGAAAGACGCCGGCTAGAACGCTTAGCTTCCAGTAGTACCGCTGGAAATCATGGTATCTGCCAAGTTCATCATCTGCTGATAACTCATCAGTACTCCTCCTCCGCCCGCTGTCTCAATCTCGATTATCATGCGAGCGGAGTCGATTTGGAAGTATGCGAACGGTGCGCTGGGATTAGCGACGACGTACGTATTTCCGACCTGCACAAGATGGTATGGGGATGACGACTCGGAGATCGTCGAGCACGATTGACTACCATTGTTCAGATGGGTTAAGCAGCTGGTGGGCGGCGCCATAAAGCTGAGCGCCGACTCGTGGCTGTTCAATTCATTGGGTTCGGCGGCTTCCGAGACGATAATTGCACTATTGTAAAGGACGGAGCTCAGGGTAGAGCCGTTGACGAAGGCAGGAGACGATGATTTCGTTATCACGAACTCTACTTCCCAATCCCTGTAAGTGACTCCATTCGCGTCCGTATAGTTTTGAGGGCGCATCCCTACCTGCACCCCTACGATCTGGTACCCCCCGCCTCCTAACACTGCCGTATTGGGGACTATGAGAGGGGCGCCGACGATTGCTTCGGCACTGGCCACCGTGTTGAGGACTACGGGACTAGGATTGGTGAGGGGGGGCGGACTTGCGATATCACTTGTTATCTGGGTAGATGAAGAAGAACCCACTATCCCTGGTTGCATGGAAGAAGGCGCCTGAATTGATGCGAACACTAGCAGGATTGCTGCCGCAAGCGAGGCAGTCAACGCAAGAAGGTTCTTACGATCGGTCTTCAAATTCTATGACCCTCCCCAGAACTCCCCTGACCCGTAGCAGTACGGCACATAGACGGAGTACGGCGCGTTGTTATAGGTCGAACATGTACTCCACAAAGTCCCCACTGACTTGGGCTCCGACGTGCTAGCGCTGGTGGTATAGACTGGCAGGCGAGAATAGTTGTACTGGCCGTACACGTCGCAATTCCCGCTGTAGGGCGTAGCATACTCAGCCTCCGTGCTGATGCTGACAGTCCCTTCCTTGTTGCTCGACCCCACGTTCTCGGTGATCGACCAAGATATGGAGTAGTACGGTGAATACCCTTTAGCCTCCGCGTACCAATCGCCTCCAGACTGGCTGGTCGTCCAGACTTCCGCATAGCCATGGTCTCCCGCGGGTATGGGGTAGCCGCTCAGGAAAGCATAGTAGGGTTCTGAACCGCCGATGCCGTACTCGTAGTAGAGCTCGATGGAAGAAGCGCTGGTGCCGTCCAAAGTCCCTATCCCGTAGCCCATCTGCACCCAATTGCCAGTGCTATAGGACATGTCGACATACCAGAGTTGGTGTCCCTCGGAGACTGGCGTGTTGAACGTCCAGGAAGACATCGTTGTGTTCGCCCCGACGCCGTAGGCGCTGCTGCCCGTATCTCCGACTGCTGCATAATAGTATGTGTATCCTCCGTTAGAGCTGCATTGGCTTGCGGCAGCCACGGGCTGAGGTTGCAGAAACAAGAATGCAGCACTAATTAGAAGCAGAGGTATAATCAGCAGACCAATCGTTGGTACGGAGCCGTCTTTATCGTTGCCCCAAGCGTGTGGTGTCGCTTCCAAGGTCGCCATTAGCGTTCTCACCACAGACGTGTCAATTGGTTGCGTAAAAGCTTATCTCCCAGTATTCAAGCGATTAACGGAGAGAGAAAGAGAACCACTCAGAAGACATCTAGAGACATTGATGACGCCTGCGTGAGGGTGTTCTCGGACCCCTTAACCTTGGCGTTACGCCTCATCTGCACGCCGTGGTGCCTCAGCCAGTAGATGACGGCCTTCTTGTTGTCCTCGGTGTACGAGCCCGCGTAGCCCGAGTCCGACATCATCCTGACCAGGCCGATTGGGAAGTTGTAACTTTACCTGTCATCCTTCCTTGCGAGCTCCGCCATCTCGCCGGGGCGCCTCCCGCTGGAGGCACAAATTAAGCTCAGCCTCCTGAGGACTTCTTGTCTGTCAGCTTGCTGCCCCGGGGTGAGGTTGTCATGCCAGTTCCTGACCTCCAGATCTTCGAGGAGGCTCTAGTACTTGGGCGATCCCTTCGGCTTGCCGCTGTCCTTCGGCCTTCTTCCCCGCTCGAATTGCCGTGTGCACGCCGCGCTGGCCGCCGTGCTCAATTAATTGGTCGACCACGAAAAGGAGTGGATTGGGGGCTGCACTCGTGCTGCTCAAAAAGCGGATATGAAATACTTGAATCTTACCGGCCCAACCACACCTATAACAAACAAACCCTTCTGTTTTATAGGAAAGAAAGTATCGCATGCAGGGATAGATTCCTGACTTTGGAAAGTCTTGTTCTCGCTATCTGTGAATCGCCCCGTCTATGGACATTGAATCGCTATCAACCGAGATTTAACACTGAGGATCTGCAGCTGCCAACTCATCAGAACCGCTGCTTCATGCAAGAGTTCGCAGTGTCAGCCTCATCGCCGGCATACTCCAACATTGGAATCGTTTTGGAGTTTCTCGCGTGTCCTTATCCAGATAGACAGAAAACTCGCTCTTGTGATTGCGAACCTGCCGAAGCCCGTAACGAATAGTTGAGGATATGATCGCAAGCTAAAATATATGGGGACAGTTGGAGGCTCGGCCGACAGTCAATTTGAGGAGCGAAGAAAGCAGGATTCTAGTGTTCGTGTTCGCGTTGACGGTTGGTATGGTCATCGGGTCGGCAACAAACTTGGTTCTGCGCGCCTGGGAGTGGAGTTCTCAGGACTCGGCGCTTGGGGGTGTCATGGGACTGTTCGCCACAGTAGCGGTGTTCTATGTACTCGTCGATCCAAAGCTTCCAAAGTAGTGAAGCATCTCTTTGTGGAACTATCTGTAAATCCCGCAACGATCCTCTATGATACTTGCGACCACGCCTTGAGAGTTGATCTCCAGCCTGGAGACTCTTGGACATCCTGTCGTACAATCGTCATCGGAAAAGGTTCAGTTTGTCGTGCCCCCTGTTTGATGTCACTTCACGGCTGGGGCGGTGATTGCCATCACCAGTTCTACAATATCAACATTCGACTCGCAATCCGGATAGCCATGAAATGGCGGCTTCTGCAATTTGCAAGCTGATTGGCCTCTGCGGCGTAACCAAAGCCTTGGTCATTTTCGAAGGATACTAGGTGTCGCTGAGAGGACATCTCGCCAGAGGCCTTCCTCGAGCGTGGTTGAAAGCACGCGATATCAGCGCTTCTCCTCAAGAATGTGGCAACCGGAAAGTCGAATAGCCAAGCGAGAATTTCAAGCACACCGTCCCTGCGATGCAAATCATCCCAGGCGAATGACTTGGTCGGCACCATCTGCATCAGACTCGCGAACTGCCGAATAGAGCAGTGCGCTGCCTTGATTCTTGTAATCCGTGAGAATCCTCATCACTCTATCGCTGGTCTTCTGGTCCAGATTAGATAAAGGCTCATCGGCGACAATGCATTCAGGTCTCCGTAGCAACGCGCGTGCGATATCCACTCGCTTCTTCTCTCCCACGCTCAGTTTTGCAGGGAAGTGGGACAGCCTGTCCGCGAGACCTAGGTCAGAGAGAATCCTAGCGCCGGCCTCTCCTGAGTCAAAAGGTGTCCTCTTGATGAAAGGAACTGTGACGTTTTCAAGAGCGGTGAGATAAGGAAGCAACAACGGCTCCTGGAACGAGTAGCCGATAACCTTCTGGAGGTCATCCCGTTGTGAAGTCCTCATCTCGGTGACATCTACTAAGTTCACTGATACAGTGCCCGCATCTGGGCGCAAAATCAGCCCGGCAATCTTCAGAAGCGTGCTTTTGCCGCACCCACTTCTGCCGACCACACATACGGAGGATCCTCGATCAATCTTGACCGTGACTTCCCTCAGTGCTTTCACGGCGCCATATGATTTACTGACTTTGGAGAGATTCAGCAAGTCAAAACTCCCTCAGCGCCGACTCTACCCCCACCTTTCGAAGCCTGAAAACCATGAATTGGGAAGCGGCAACTACGAGTAGAACTGAGGAAATCGCGGCTAAGGATAGGTACATGGGATCCAACGAAGGTAGGACTGCGAGATACCCTCCGTAAACGATATAGGATGATGAAAACTGAGAAACCAGTATGAAAGAAAGCAACGCGGCGAATGCATATGAGACTGCGGCAAGCATTAGGAAGTAAGCCAAGTAGAAGTTTCGCACTCTTCCCCATCTCCAGCCTAGACTAACCAGCAATCCGGCTTCCCAAGCTCTTCGCCCGATTGAAACATACGAAACCAAGAACACTGCTGAAATCATAGAAGCCAAGGCCGCACCGGCCAGTAGCATGTACATGGGAGCCGTGCTGGATTCCACTGATTCTAGGTCAGTCACAGTCAAACTGTCGTATTCAACATTGTACTCCGGATAAGGTTTCATGACCGCTTCGATTTGAGCAGCAACCCCCGAAACCTCATTGATGCTAGAGACCTTGATAATTGCAAGGTTCGCCGTCGAAGCGTTGCCGAATGTTCCAGAGTACAAGTTCGAACCCAACTCCGCCTTCAGGAAGGTTGCATTCCAGAGGACCTGCACATAACTTCCCAATAGGAGATTGTACGAACTCATGCCAACTTCCTTAGCTAGAAAACTTACATTGTCGATTGCGACTTGAGAGGGCTTGTTGAAACTGAACGTGCTCTGTCCAAGGTAGTTGAAGACAAATCCTGCGTCGGTCCCATTGGGAATCTGCCCTGCAGAGACCTGAAGCAGTTGTTTGGGATATCCCGTGGGACCACCAATTATTGCACTTGAATACCCTATTGTCATATGACTAACGACTGGCTCCGTTTCGTTTCCAATCTTGACATAGGCGAGAGTGCCGTTCGAAGGGGGAAGAAAATCCGAGGAAAGCACTACAACAGGGTATACGGCTTCGACACCTTTAATGGCAATGATTTGGTCTTGTAGGCTTGAAGAGAGTGCTTGACTCGAGAAGGATGGGTTATTGTTGTCCTCTACTACAACGTAGGTCGCCGCGGCATTCGCGTAATTTGAGATGGCATGCTGGATTGACGAGCCTACGGAGGGGATCGTCATCCAGCCCGTCATGCCTATTGTGAGAATGAGGATGAAGATTACTGACCAAGACCCTTCGCGGAAGGCTTTCTTGCCCGACAATGGTAGACCTTCCACGAGGGTTTTCACCTCCTTCAGCTACTCTAATCTGGTGTGCATTAGTTGTAGAGTACGTAGTCTACTCCTATGAAGCCCACCGGACCTCCAGCCGAGTCGCCATACGCGGAGTATGGGGCTGTCGATCCGCACCACCCATACGGGCTGTACCCTGTCTGCCCGCTTTCGGATACACCGTAGTTGCCTGGAGCTATGTTGTTCACGCTTCCCACCCATTCACAGTTCAAGAGGCCCCAGCTCCAGCTCTGTACTGCCCATCCGACGGTCATGTCTTCAGATGGTATGACCGTCTGAAGATATGGAGCTACTTCTAGCGAACCCGAGTACGGACCGCAATTGTAAGACACGCTCCCATAACCTCCGCTAAGAGCGGTCGAACATGTGGTGGTTAGGGTTATCAGGTCTGGTTGCACCGTCGCCTGCGATGCATCCGCAGTCTTCGCGATACTTGCGTTTGCTGCCCCCTGGAGGGTCACAAGGAAAAGACCCATGAAGAAAACAGCCAGTCCAATTACGAACTTGTTCGTTCCCATGGTTTCCTCCCGATTCAGAATCGCATATAACTGGCAGACATACGAAGTGATACGTTTTTACATGGGCGATTGACACCTTTGCCCATGGAAACGATAACTTACCGCCCCACGGAACGTCTCCATTCCAGGAACATTCATGTCAACTTCAAGATTCCATCAGATGTGCACGACAGCCTTGGAAAAGCAGCCTTTGATGACAAGATAAGCCTGAATGGATTGGTAAACCAAATCCTCTTGAAATATGTGTCATTTGACAGGGCTATCACCAACGAATCTGTTGTCGTCCCGAATCAGCTTTTCGTTGAAATGATTAGAGCATTCCCGGAGGAGCAGGCTAAATGCATTGGACTGATATTGGGTCCCAAGTTGAGACAGGATTTTGCCTTCCACGGAGTCGATCAAGACTCGGAGGCAATTCTGAACTTTCACATTGAGCAGATGGGCGCGTATTCAGGATGGTACAATCTTGAAGTGTCGAGAAGCGATTCGCGAATAAGAGCGGCCCTTATGCACGAGTTTGGTAAAAATTGGTCGACTTTCCTGATCAAGTACTATCAGTCCGCAATTCGAGCTGTCACGGGCGCAGAGCCTCGAATTGAGCATAAGAGTGGCACCATAGTAATCACTTTCTGAGCAGATGCGAGAAGGTATGGCAGCAGCCGCAATCATCTCTACCCGTTCTTGGCGTACAAGACCCTGACGGATTTATGAGTGAGCCTTGGAACTTCTCGTCGCGAGCACTAGCACAGCTAAGGTCAATGGCACGAGGACGCCGAATGCGAGAATCTCCGTCCATTCTAAGAGACTGGTTGAGCCGGCCAGGAAGGCCCAGATGTCAAGCAAAATCAGGGTCAAGCCCAAACCCAGAGCAGGCCCGCGCAGCCTTTCAGCTCGCCTCTTCCTCCGGATCAGATTAGATACATCTCCCACTGAGCTAGCGCCCATAATCCTGAAAGCGCGCTCTTGGTGATTCAGGGTACTTCTGCCGAAGACTTTCCAGCCTAGAGAGTAGTTCGAGCCCACGGGCGTTTACAGACATCCGGCGCTGGGCTCCATCGGTAAGGATCTGTACGAAGCCTCCGTCGATAAGGACCTGAATAGCCCGTTCAAGTTCATCCTCGTCTGGCACTAAGCTTAGTCCGCTATAGATTTCGTGCACCAGCTCCCACTTGCTCAATGGTTGACTGCGCAGGGCCGAGAGGATGAGCAGGTGCAAGTTGGCCTTCAGCAACTTCGAGCGTATCCTGAACTGCATCCAGTGAATCATTCTTCGATCATCGGATACCTTCTGTGAATCAGCGGACGCGCTCTGGGGGAGGGTGGACGATGCTGAGGCGTAGCTGCATGAGGCTAAGTTCGTCCCTCCACGCCTTGAGCAAGATTCGCCCGAGAGGGGTCAATCGGAGGGAGGTTCTTCGTCCGTTCTTCTCTTTCGTGATTACGCCGCTTTCTTCCATGGCATCGATAACGGGATACACCTGTCCAGGGCTGAGCAGGACCTCAAAGTCAACGCAGAGCGTCGACATGATGTCGTAACCGCACACGTCCCGTCTCTCGACGTTATCCAGTATCAGGTACTCCAGCATGGAGTTGACAAGGCCCCGCCTATACCGCCTCACCATCGACTCGATTCCGTCAGTCCTTATCGCTTGGGTGAGCATTAGCGATACCTATAGCCTAAACGCTAATCAGAGAGGTAATAAAGGTTTCACGAAGATGGGAGCTAATATTAGGGTATTCGTTAATAGCCCCCCCGTTGAGCTCGAGGATCGCGGACCTCATTCAGGCAGTCGACCGCATCGGGATAAAGAACGTCGCCGCGCTGTCTCGCATGACCGGCATGCCCAAGGAGACGATAAGGTACATGCTCAAGAAGAGGTTCCCGGAGCTCGACCTCAGGGTCGAGACCGTCTTCAACCTGGGTGATTTGGGCCTTCAGAGGTACTCCGCGACAATCAGTTTCGCCCCGGACGCGCTCCCGCACGCCAACTCAATCCTCGACAGGCTTGCGGAAGTGGCGTTCCTTACGTACCGCACGGGGACGCTCCTCGAACCCACGCACGTGGCGTTGTTTGCGGTCCCAGTTCTAGTAGAGGAGCAGTTCCACTCGTTCATGAGAGACCTCGTCAGCGAAGGAATCCTGAGGGACGCGGAGTTCAAGAGGGTCGAGTGGGTCAGGAACCCGGAGCTCAAGTGCGGCTTCTACGACTTCGACTCAGGGCGCTGGAGCATCGACTGGGCGGAAGTCGGGAAGCGTCCTGAGGCTCCTCCCTCCCCGATCGTCGTCGACCAGCCGCGCCTGAAACCCGCAATCGACCGGAGCGACCTCCTGCTCATCAAGGAGCTTCAGGCAAGTTCGCAACGAAGCCTTGTAGATATCTCCGGGAAGCTCAAGATGAACGCGGTGACGCTCAGGTGGCACTTCAGGAAACACGTCCTGCCGGTTATCTCCTATCACAGGGTGAGATGGATCCCGGTGCGCGGCGGGGACCAAACCAAGGTAGCGGGAGCCTCATTCGGCTTCAGCCAGTTGACCAGGTCGCAACTCGGGAAGGTCAGGCTCCTCTTCAACAACTTTCCCTTTGCCTGGTACGAAGCCGGGTCTCGCGACGGTAGCTACAGAGCGGAACTGGCGATTCCAGTCGAGGAGTTGGTCCTCTCGCTCGAGTTCCTGAACGCCAGGCTGGGTGAGATGTCTCTCCCACCATGGGAGACCTACCTCCTCAACCTGCGGTCGAGCATGTGCTATACCGTGCCGTACGAGAACTTCACAGATGAGGACGGGTGGACTTTCGACCCCGAAAGGGCCCTCAGCTCGATTCTCGCGGTCGTCAGCGCATGATGGCGGTGACGCCAGCCTATCAGTCCGGGGGGCCTGGCCCGATCGGGTCTCCGCCGAGAGTGCCGATGTGAAGCGGGTGGAGCCCGTGCATCTCGAGGAGGATTCCGACCGCTACGAGGACGACGGGAACCCACAGGTAGAGGCTCTGCCGTAACGATATTCTCATGACCGCGGGGTGCGGCCTCGAATATTAGCAGACTATTCAAGGCGAAGTTACTAAATTCGTAAGGTCAGGGTGAGCGAAGCAAGATTCTGTCATAGCGGCATTGAGGACCAACTTGTTGCCGCGCTGATTCAAGACATCAGCTATCAGCGCTGGCCTCTGAGCATCTCTCTGTCGCGGAGTTGCTTAAGTTGGAAGACCGTTGCAGTCCGATCTGTGGTTAGTTCAGATTGCCAGTCCAGAGCCCCCGAAGCGACGACCCTTCAGAGGTTCGTAATCAGCACATCACCCTGAGCATCTTTGGAATAGGACCTGAGGCCTCCTGATAGATTCACGTCGTTTGAAGAGAGCAGTCTCCGGGCCTCCTGAACCAAGGTCGAAGGGACGTACAAGAAGAACGGGGCATTCAGCCCTGAGTAGGTCCTCCATTGCTGGACGTGGTCCTGGTTTATGGTTGCCTCGGTCTCGACCTCACCTATCAACTCAATATTGTTCGAGGCTGAAGCGTCGACCACCACGATATCGGGATAGACGACGCTCGAACCGGTTTTCATCCCCATCCGCTGGGCGGGTTCATTGGTGTACGTCACGTAAGTAGGATGATCTGTGGTTGGGTACGCGAACCTTATGCGGGCTACCTCGCTGACCAGCCGGTCGTGTCGTGACTTCTCTTCTGACTATGCCATTGGGGTCGCCGGCAGGAGTAGAATACAAGCTGACATAAGCTTTTACGCAACTATATTGGTGGGATATCGGGCGAACGATAATAACTACCCACCGGGATTTTCTGGTTTCTTTGCAAATCAAGAATGGGTCGATAGAAACGGGGGTATTCTCATCCAAAGGTAGGGACCCTTGATCCAAGAACTAAGGAGACCGAAGGCCCAGGCCCCCCTATTCAGCACGGGGATTCTCGGCTTTTTGGACCGGCGGCGCGATGTTCAGGAGTCTCTTGGCCGTGTAGGACTGGATCGACAACCATGACTAGGCGAATTGTGCTAATCTCGGGCCCTGTTTCGTCTGGCAAGAGCAAACTCGCCCAACTTCTGAGCGAAAGGTTTGCAGTCCAGCTTCTTAAGACAAGGGTAGTCATCGAAGACCTTGCGGGGCTGTCTAGTCCCGGACGCCTCGCACTCCAGATGGCTGGAGACGAGCTTGACCTGGCTACAGATCACAAATGGCTAGCGGAAGCCCTGACCGCCTTCGTAGTCGATAAGCCTGAAGATACGCTAATCGCTGTGGATTCGGTAAGAACAGCGAAGCAAGTCGAGCACATTCGCAACGCTTTTGGTTCCTCTATAACTCACATTCATGTAACTGCGTCACCCGAAACTCTCGCTGAAAGGTACAGCAAGCGCGAGAAGAAGGAAGACAACCCTCCATCCTATGAAATCGTGAAGAGCAACGCAACTGAGAGCAAGATTGAAAGTCTCGCAGACCTCGCCGACGCCGTAATCATCACCGATCGAAATACGCTTGAAGATGTCTTGGTGAGAGCTGCCACTCAGCTCGGATTATACCGCGCGAACACTGACAGGCTAGTCGACGTTATCATTGGCGGCCAGTACGGGAGCGAAGGGAAGGGGAATATGGTTGCCCATCTTGCTAAGGAATATGATTTGCTCGTGAGAGTCGGAGGCCCGAATGCGGGACACAAGGTGTTCGAAGAGCCAGAACCGTTCACGCACCATCATCTACCTTCAGGCACAAGGAAATCAAGCGCAAAGCTTCTGCTTGCGCCAGGAATGGTCATAAATGTCAAGCAACTCCTGCACGAAATCGCGCAATGCGGCGTCGATGAGTCTCGGCTTGCGATAGACCCCCAGGCGATGATTATCAGCGACGAAGACATAGCGGCAGAAAGGAAATTGGTAGAGGTAATCTCGTCCACAGGACAGGGCGTCGGAGCCGCGACCGCACGGAAGATAATGGGCCGTTCGGAAACCACGACCCTGCTTGCGAGGGATATCGCCGACTTGGAACAGTATACGCGAAGGACCGCGCAAGAAGTTCTGGCCGAGACATTGTCGAAGGGAGGCAAGGTGTTAGTCGAAGGGACGCAGGGGACTGCTCTAAGTTTGTACCACGGATCGTATCCGCATGTCACTTCCAGAGACACCACAGTTAGCGGTTGCCTTGCCGAAGCTGGGATTGCTGCAACCCGTGTGCGGAAGGTGATTATGGTATGCCGCACCTACCCGATCCGGGTCAAAAATGCCGTGCGCGGGAAGTCTGGTCCGTTGTCGATGGAAATCGACCTCGCCGAGATTAGCAGAAGGTCTGGTAAGAATCTCGAGGAGTTGCAGAAGACAGAGATAACATCCACCACAAGACGCGAACGCAGGATTGGTGAATTCGATTGGGACCTCTTGCACAAGGCCTCTTTCTTGAATGCTCCTACGGACATCGCTCTAACATTCGTGGATTACCTAGATGCTAAGAACGAGCAGGCGAAACGGTTCGATCAGCTAACTCCATCGACAATAAACTTCATCGAGGAAATCGAACGAGTATCAGGAGCCATGGTATCACTCATCTCGACTGGCTTTAACACGCGAAATATTATAGACAGACGAGTCTGGAAGTGATATGCGGATGGAACCTTATGAACTATGGGAAGCCTATCCCAAGCTTTATCACATGGCCGAGTCTGGGAGCTGGCCTAGCATCCAGGCACATGGATTACTGAGTACATCTGCTCTCCTCGACCTGTACATGATTTCGGGCGCTGAACGTCGCGCGCTCGAGTCAGAAAGACGGCCGGAGAGTGTCACCATATCCCACCATGAGTTTGGCACCGCAGTCATACGAGACCAGAAACCGATCAATGAGAAGTCGCTCCGAAAGTGCCTAACCGACATGTCGCCAAGGGAATGGTACGAGTTGCTGAACCACAAGGTGTTCTTTTGGCTCACAGAAGAAAGGCTCAACAGGCTACTAAGCGCTCGAGCCTATAGGGCAAAATCTCATGCGGTGCTTACCGTCGAAACGCGCAAGCTCGTCGAAAGGCATGAGCGACAGATTACCCTGTCTCGAATCAATTCGGGATCAGTAATCTATGGCGTTGGTCAAAGAGGGAGAGAGACTTTCAAGACAATAGGGGACGTGAATCGCATCGGCAGCATCGCCGAATTGGCCATCGACTATGCGGTTGATGATATAGCAGATTTGGTGCTTGTAGTCGAGGAGAGAAGAGGGAGTCAACCGCCTGCCGTCCTCTGGCAGCATTAGTATTGCAACTCCATTTTCTGGGACACGGCTAAAGACAACGTAGGAATCTCAGCAGGAGTAGCAATCGCGTTCAGCCAAAGGATGGGATGTGGGACAAACTATTGCTTGGACACCTGAATTCAATCCAGTTTACCACGCTCTTCTGTCAATTACGTGCCTGTCGCCTTTGCCCGTGGCAATCAATGAGACCGGCGCTCCAGCAACGCGTTCCACCTCCTCGATGAACTCGATGGTCGAGTTTTGCAGCTGCTCAAATCTAATGGCGCTCGCATTCTTGTCAGAAAGATAGTCTGTGAACGTTAGCGCTATGTCGGTTGGGCCATTCAGGAACGCCGCTTGCCGAAGGAGTTTCCAGTCGAACTCGCCCACCCTCCTCTTGCGATGTGTCGTAGAGGTGTGCTCTGACTCCTCCAGCTGTTTTCTTGGGATGCCCGAGCGTTGGCTTACAATCCCCCAGTCAATCTCTCTCGAAAGGCTGCCAGAAGTGCCGCCTGGAGGACTTTCAACCCTAATCGGGTAGGTTCTGCAGACCATGATGACCCGCCTGACCCTATTGGGAGCGATACCGACTTCACTGAGACAGCCAGAAACAGTTGTATCCCGCGACGTTACGTAGGGATACTGGCCATGATATAGGCTCAGCCCGGTCCCTTGAGTACCCTCGATCAGGATACGCTTGTTCGCAGAAAGAGCATCGAACACCACCTCATAAGTAGGACGAATGTAGGGTAACAATTCTGGGACCTTCCCCGCCATGACGACCGAATCCTTACCCCTGTCAGTTATCCTCCGAGCAGTTGCAGCTCCCACGCCCTGTTTGGTGGAACCTATTCGCTGGAAAAGTCCTTCCTCGGCCTTGATATCTTCTGGAGAGATCGTCATGACTCTAGGGTCTATGCTGAGATGGTGGTAATCAAGTTTACAATCAGCGATCTCCTCAAGTAGTTTCTTGACCAGGATAACCATTCCAGGACCCAGAACGTAGTCCGCGTCGTGTGTCCTTGCACCTGAAGGAATCAGATGGTAGATGTATGAAGTACCACCAGCTTCAGGGACGGTATGTCCTGCGTTGGGTCCTCCTACTCGAACAACGACGTCGTATTCACGCGCGAGGTAGTTCACTATCTGTCCCTTCCCTTCGCTCCCGAATTGGCCTCCTACGAGTACGTCAACGAATCCACTGTCGTGCTTGTATAGGGACATTCTGCTCGTTGCTCTGACAAAGACATCCTCCTCTGTGCACCGTCCTGTGTCTATGACTATGTCAGCAATCTCTTCAAGCCTCCCCACGCTCTTCTCCGTGATATTCTCTTTGGCTACATCGTAGGGTACAGGATCGTTTTCACGTCTTGCGCGCTCATTGTATCTCCGCCTGAGTTCGTCGTCGTTCGCAGTCAAGTGTACGTGAGTAACTGGAGGGAACGCGAGTCTGATTGTGTTGACTTGTTCGGGGATTCGCACAGAATCTATTATGTAGGCTACACCCTTCTCATGAGTACGCACAACTTTCGCCAGTTCGTCGACCACCCATTGGCCGTTGGTCACTCTGTCAAGTTTCTCCCCCTGTTGCTGAAGCGATATGCGCCCGGCGAGCGGAAGTTCACCGAGCGAGCTCTCAATCAATTCCCTGGTCTTGATGATCTTCATTCCAAACTTCTCGGATATCCTCGTAGCGAGAGTTGTCTTACCTGCGCGGATGGGTCCCGATAGGACTACAATCCAACGGGGCGTCAATGATCACCACAATTTACGGTGAGATGGTCAGGGACGAGTCCAAGTATGCCTGAGACTTGTCCTTTGCATTTGGAAGATCATACACGAAAACCTTCACACCTCTGCTGATGAGAGTTTCAATAATCAGATTCTCAATCACTTTCCAGTTGCCTCCCGCGAACCCAGTTCCAATCCGAGGCATGTGGACCGAAGCGTGATACTCGGAAGCGAAGCTAGACACCTGTAGCAAGCAATCTCTGAGTGGTGCATACCGGATGCGAGGCTTTAGCGACTCACCATACCCATGCTGCGCCACCATGCTAGCTACCCAGAGGTTGTCTGATACTTCAAATTGGTGAACCACCCCCAACTCAAAGTCTTCCCTCCTGGCAATGGACCAGTTCCTGAAATCGCTATGGGCTAACGGCCATCGTCTCGCAATCGACAAAGCCGCTCCAGCGCCCCAGGTTGACGCCTTGTCATTGACAATGTGAGCCACGACCCTAGTGTCAGTCCCCCGAGTCTCGGTAACATCGCCTTTCCGATACTCAATCTCCAATGGTTCGACAGGGACTTTGCCTTTCTCGCGGACCAAACCTACCACGCGGGGGAACGTTCTTCCGGGATATGGAGGAATACCAACACATTCCACAAAAACTTCGGTCCCGTTCCATCGCTCGAACCCCTTTGCCGTAAACCCTATTGCCGTACATTCCTTGAGCACACTATCGTCTGATATCAGCAGCCCATGGGGCATCCTGATTGAACTCGAGCCGGCCGGGATGCAGTAATCCAGCCTATAGACAGACCTACCCTCGTCGCCCGAACGAGCGGCTGCGAAGATTGAGACCGGTTGATTCGTCACGCTGGCAGTCCTGATGAGAAACGCCTCCGGCGATACGTCATACTCCTTCCAGAGGGGCATCAACTTCTCTAAAGTAACTTCCCCCGCAAACTCGCCCGAGATTGGCCCGGAGGGCATGAGTATTTCCGCGGCAGCGAGGTTGCAGAGGAGCTCGAGTTGCCAGTCGTCTGCTCGTCCTTGGACAAGCTGTGTGCGGTTCCTAGTTGTCTCTGGATAATCTGGGAAGAGTGTGTGTCCGATTTCGTGGGCCAAGGAGAATCTAACACGAGCGTGTGGCTGATTGGGGTTATACTCTATGACAGTCTTTCCCTTTGGTTGAGTGACAAGTCTCGCATCCGGAATGTCGTCCCTTGGAACCACGGATATGCCACAGTACTGTGCCAGCCAGAATGGGTCGAAAGGTGGACCCTGCCAACGATCTTGCACTGCGCGGAAAACAAGAGACTTCGCCTTCTCGGTGATGCGGGCAACCGGATCTCCATCCCCAGTGAGGACCCTTACCGAGGGATTCGTCCAAGACCTGTCTTCCCTGCCTGATTCAGCCATAACACGCCACCATGCTCGTCAGGAACGAGACTGATTTAAGATGGTCTTGGGGAATGTGAGCTACGGACAAAGCAATTCAACCCCCGGCCTAGAAGTCCTCAATCGAACTCTGCTCGGCAATTGCGAAGAACTGGTCTGTGGAAGCGCCGTTATAGGGCCTTCTGACGTTCTCTAACTGCGTCCTTTGCTTCATGATCCTCGTCTTCGCCAACCGTTTTCCGATTCGGCCTTTCTTCCCCATCTCCTCCACAAGGAAGCGGACCGTCTTCTCCCTATGACACTGGCGGCAGAGCGCCTGGAGGTTGGCCTTGTCGAATGGGTCGCCTCCCAGAGCAATCTCTCTTATGTGGTCAACCTCAGAAGAAGGCCTGACTCCACATTTCTGACATAACTTGTTCTCCCACAAGACCTCGGCCCGAATCCGAGTCCAGAGCAACATCGTATTGTGATAGCGGGGATCCTCGATGAATCTCAGATTACACTTGCGGCAACAATATAGCCTTCGACCCTTCGGAATAGGTCCGCCGCACCAAGCGCATTTCTTGTTATCCCGCGCCCAGCTCTTGCGGACTAATCCTTCGGATGTCCAGCCCTCATTCAGATAGACAGGTCTACTCGTGGTCATGTCGACGGTCCGAGACTTTTCAAATCGTCATTGTCATGCCCCGAATTAACATTTGCGATTTGATCCCCTCGGCTTTGATGAGGAGTTCGGACATGATTGTCCTCGTCGTTCAGTCAGCCCTCACAGATCCGCACACCTCTTCGGCAGGAAGCGCATCACGCCGGTGCCGTCCCAGTAGACCTCATGGTCCTCAGGCTTCATCTTGTGCTCGAGCTGTTTCCCGTTCTTCCTCTCAGTCATAGCGCTGTAAGAGTGTACAGAAGGCTATAACGGCTGATGGTTGTGAAAACGAGTGGGACGCGGGGGGTTGGCCGAAAGTGGGGTAAGGTCCTACATGTAAGACAACCGTAATATTAAATGACGAAGCCGGAATGAGATAGATACAACTCCCATCTGCTATCCTTCGAAGACCAGTTGGTCTATCGTGTCCTTAGCTGATCTTCTGATTGAAGACCGATATCATGCGCCGCGAACCACAACAAGCGCCGCCAGACTGACTTCCTCAATAGAGTGGCATACTTCTTAGCACTTTGTAGCACACCTCTTCATAAGCATGATAGAAGACCAGAAAAATCATGAAAACGATAATCCGCCTCGGAGTCCTCGGCCTAGCAATGTTGCTGACACTATCGCCACTTTCCGCTCTCGCTACCACCAATTCCAACTCGGAAACGAAGAACTACTACTACTCGTATGTTAGTGTCTCAGGAACACTAACAGGTGGCCACTACACAGGAGTCTCCTTTGACAACCAAGCCAGTTGCACATCTGGATACAATCACTGTGGTTCATCTGGAGTCGACATATCCCTCTCAGTTCAATACCTCTGGGTGATCAGTGGAACCGAATACTGTTCTCCAAGTTGCTCGTCATACGCCGTCGCTCATGGTCCCGGAACAGGGACACTAGACGCGCAAGGGTCCATAAACGGAAACCCAACAGTAAACGAAGCCTTCACTCAAGGACAATCTGGCTACTACTATACATCCAACAGCACGTATAGAGCAGTCACAGATCTCATCGACGCTGGACTCCCATATAACTAGCAACAGTTGCAAATGTTGGACTCCGCCTTGTGACGGGGTCCAACCCTTGTGTTTTTCTGAACCCTCGGTCAGCCAATAGGGGTCATATCTGTTGACAATGTTTATCAAGTTGGCGAGTTCTTGAATGAACGGTTGCCGGGTCGTGAGGGACACGTGCCTCTTCAGTGTGTTAGCATTCTTCATGATTTCATTGATTGTTCTTTCGGCATTTGATAGTTCGGTAGCGACCGCTTCGCCCGGAAGCTCGGTTTCGGGCGCGCTCAGGCAGGGTGACTATGCCTATTACTCAGTATCTAATGTCTCCATAGCATACCTTGCAGGGTATGCACCCAACCCATACGGACTTTCTGCCATCAATCAGATATGGTATTTTCAAGATAACAAGACCGCGATACCGTTTTCTTCGATGCTCCTCGGATGGAAAGTAGCCTCAGTACGTTCGGACAGCTACGTTGTTGATTACCTAGTTGAGCTTTCAGGATATGGCGGAATCTCGGGTGATACGAAGAATCTATCCCAAGCTGTTATCGTATCCCGACAGAATGACACGGTGTATCAATCGAGTGGTCAAGCACTCGGAAGTTGGCCTTACTGGTTGTCTGAAACCGATAGAAACCCCGGCACAATACTTACCTTGGTGCATAGGTTTCCGTCAAATACCGTCTTGCCCGACGGGTCTTTAGGCGCAACCTATCTCACTCCTGTGGAGTTCGTAAGCTTACCGGAGGGAGGTAGTATTTCAAACACTAGTGCAGAATCCGCCTTCTTTGATTCGTCTCTTGTTGTTCCTTCGGTCGGTTCATTTGTCACTGATCGACTGCTAGTGACTTACCCTTTCTTCCGGACTGCGACGTCATCAATGCTGACAATAGAGGGAAATGCAACGGGGGCTGGAACTGTTATCGTAACTAGCTTTTGGATTGGGGTATATGACAGAGAATCAGGTCTCTTGTTAGCGCAAGACCATAGTACCTATTTCATGGATGACATATTGCTACATTCACTCCTCGGAGTCTGGCAAATCGGATTCAATGGGGCGAGCTTAGTCCTGCAGAGAACAAACATTGCACTCTCTCCGGATACTCAGGCGCAAGAGGGATCATCCGAATCTATTCTTCTAATAGTAACTGGCATCGTGGTCGTCTTCGCCGCGGGAGGAGTATATACTACTCTTCATTCCCGCGTTCGAAGCAAGAAAAGGTAATTGAATGCCCCGGTCGAGACAAACTCTTCATTTCCTCTTGCTATTGTCTCTCTGTTTGGCAGCCTTTGGCATTTCGATCGTCGGTAACTCGCAATTCGCAAGAGAAGGGGCAACCATCTATACGGGGGGGTTAGTTTCACACGACGGGTCAGACGTTTCATTTACATATTATGCGTTTCTCAAGCCGTCAGATAGAGTCACTTTCTCGGCAGCAACCAATTCCACTTCGGCAACTTGTATTCTCAAGTTGGTTCGCATAACTTCAGGACAGGTGGCACTGAATCAGGATCTAAATGGGCAGTTGTTCCTCATATTCAGTTCCCCCGCACGCGGCGGGTACCTCATTAACGCAACGATTCACCCTTCAAGCAATCAGACTCAGGCCATAAACGATACGATCACAGTGGTATCGGGCAAGCCGAACGACGGATTGTTACTTGGCATCGTGTTTACCTTCGTAGGACTGCTTGCGGCCGTGGTCTGTCTTGCGATGAATAGGTTTCGCCGTCTCACCTCACTTCCCTCGACCACGGCTGAATCGGGATCTGCGGCAAGAGATACTGGTAAGAGTCAAAATAAGTTCATAGTTCTCCTCAGAGCAGAGCTTTTCTCGAGCGGACGAATCTTCTTCGTGGTCCCGATATTCTTCGCCATAGCCTACAGTGCTGGCGCATTCGACGCACGATTCCTAAGCGCGCCTCAAAACATCTCCAGGCCAAATCTAGCAGATCTTTTCGCACCCTCTCTTACCCCTTACAGCGATTGGCTCAACATATTTCCAGTCGTCGTTGCCTTGACTGCGTACTCATTCGCTTATGAGAGGGAGGCACGTATATTGCGGTCGTTACTGCTCAATCCAATCAGACTACGGTCGGTTTTCTTGGCGAAGTTCACCGCGCTGTGTATCATAGTGGAGACTCCTATCGTGGTTGGCATAACAGTGGCATCAACGATGTTTGACCCTCAACTGGCGTTGTCGGAGCCAGCCTCAGTTTATGGAAACTTGTTGGCTTGGTTGTTTGTCTATTTGCTATACGGGCTCGTGATGATTGGGCTCGCGCTTCTCCCCTCAGTCTTGTTCAGAAAACCCATGTACTCGTTCGTGGTCCCCGTATTCATAGTATTGATCATATCTACCGAAGGATTTGGACTCGACAATTCTCTTCCTTGGAATGTTTGGCTCGTCAACGGCATTGGAGTCCTTTCTTCTTTGAACTTCCAGACGGGCTTCGATTTCGGAGGATTCATTATGTCAGCGTTGCCGTCGTCGCTATTGGCACTGATGCTCAGTTTGCTGGCATTCGTGGTGTTTCAGATACAGAGCAAAGAGTAGGTAACAGTTGAATCCAAAGGAATCATCAACGAGTTGTGCCGATAGGAAAGCCATCGAGGATTGTGTGGTTTCAGTTAGCAATCTGAGCAAGGCATTCGGACACACTCTGGCGCTTGACAATGTGTCTTTCAGTATAGCGAAGGGCTCAACCGTTCTCCTAGGCGGCCCGAATGGAAGCGGAAAGAGCACTCTACTGAAGATCATGTGCGGGGTAATTCCACACTCATCAAAATCGAGAGTGGAAGTATTTGGGCTCGACCCATGGCCAGACAGAGCCCAAGTTTTTAGAAGAACAAATGCCATGTTTGAGGACCTAGCGTTCCCGGATTTTACAACGGGGAGAGAATACTTGAGCTTCATCTCCTCCTTAAGACAAATCAAGCCAGACCTAGCTATGAGGAACGCTTCCAGTTTGTTCAACATAGGCAGCTTCTGGGAGGGCGATACCAGGTCCTACTCCTCTGGGATGAAGAGAAAAATAGCTCTTGCCCATGCGCTTCTGAACGAATGTGACCTTCTTTTGTTGGATGAACCTTTCATCGCCATAGACCACAATTCCAGGAAAGAGCTCATCAATCATCTATGGAAAAGAAAAACAGCGGAAGTGACAACGGTGATCTCAAGCCACATCCTCCTCGGCTTGGATTCATTGGTCGACAGGCTTATGGTTCTGTCGAATGGTAGATTAGTCTACGATAACGCTAGGGTGTACGAAAAAGAAAGTCTCGAAGCGGCTATCAACGGGGCACTTGAGAGACCCTAAGACTTACCATGATTGCATGTAATTCATGGTTGGGCAGACCCCTTATATCCATCACCCTTCGTCGTAGGTTGTTGAATGGTGTCTCCTTCAGAATTCGGTGGGTTATGTTCTTCAGACGACTAAGAAACTACAACCGCCTTTGATATGGGAACCGCACTGGAATGGAGGAGGAGACCCTCTAAAGAGCATCGATTGAAGAAAGGACTTGGACGCCATTTTCGACTAGGCTTGACAGCGCTCAAAAACGCACCGAACCTACCGCCTGGCGCGAAGAAACTTGGTTACTTCCCTCTTGATCGTGTCGGCACGAGCGCTTTCTGGAGTGGAGTTCACCCCTATCGTGAGTCCTTTCTCTTCGAACTCCGTTTGGACCACGAGCTCGGCGTCCTCGCCCACCAAGAGTTCTGGCTCGATCACGCCTGCGGGAGGAAAGGCGGTTTGGATAAGCTTTTACACAACAGAAATGGCATCTCTGTGGTGCGAACGCTAATGCCGAAGCGACGATGCATTGCAATCCTGCTCCAACCTTCGCGGAGTTATGCAGGGAGGTAGTTGCTCGTACGAGTGGGTTTTCTGTGCAAGAATCAAGAAAACTGAATTCCAAGTCTTTCCAATTTAGTGTTGTCCAATGTGGGAAGGGTGACAATCGAAACTACCGTTCAGTCCATTCGAGCCGATTTCTCTACGTCATGAAACGAGCCGGTTGGGAGTCACCATGGATGATCTAAGGGAGCACCAAGAATTCATTCATGTGAGCTTGAGGCTTCCAAAAACACTCAAAATCAGTCTTGAGAAGCAAGCGAAACGTCAGCACACCAGCTTCAATTCGCTGGCTTCAGGAATCCTGGTGAAAGGGGCATCATATGACACGATAGCGGAAAAACTGAGCGCGGTCACCATCAACGGACTACTCTTTGCTGGAATGCTGGAGGATGCATCTACTGAGCACCTGGAACAGTTAGGGAAGAATCTTGGTCCGAAACTTATCAAACAGACGTTCGCATTTCTTGACTTGCAACATGATATCGAAGGCCTGATTCGATTCTATTTTGAGCCGGTCTCTTCTTTCTCAGGGTGGTATTCATTTACAGTAGCAGGAAGTGGTACAAACCGAAGACTGATGTTCCAGCACCCACATGGAACGAAATGGTCGGTCTTTCTCAAGGCGTATATCTCCAGCATCATTAAGGCATCCAGCGGCACTGAGCCGCGCGTCGTGGCCGATGAGAGTCTTGTAACGGTCTATTGTTAGCGACCTGTTGGCTTTGACCTCACTTGGGCATCGTAGGCGTCACGGACCAGAAGTGTGGATGACGTGAACTAGTGTTTGGAGTAGCTCCGTCCTACGGGATTCTGTTGATAGGACCCGAGAAGCTCTTCTTTTCCCTATGTATGTCCATTCACGATCTCCAAGCGCGTAGTCAAAACTTAATCTGACCACTAAACCAATCGCACGGTGTGATTATGGCCCGAAGTCTACTTCCTTCTTGAAGGCGTATTACTCTGCGGAAAGCAAATCGCTGTTTCAAGACGAAGTGGACACTGTCACTCATGATGGAATCCTTGAAATCAACTATAAATGAATAGTCGGTTGCAAGGCGAGAAACCTAGTTTATTGTTACACTTCGCTGTTGTGTTAGAACTCGGCGAACCATCTGACTAAGGGAAGATTGCGATTTAGCGGGGCGGTGCGAACAGCTTCTCCATCACCAATGGGGACAGCTGTCTCTTTGCGGCGAAATGCCTTGTGAGTCTTGCGCCATCAATCAACTTGCTTCTTATCTCATCGACCTCCAAACCCTGTCTCTCCGCGTTGAAGGCTGATTCGAAAGCTCGGGTCGTCTTCCTGTCACCCGCAGTTCTAACGTCAGACAACTTCATGGCTACTGGCTCACGCTCTTCAAGCTCCTCTGGCCGAACCACGTCATCTCTGTAGTATCCGTAGTCTTGTCTGTTGAAAAGGCGAAAACGTTTTGGTGAGTTCTTTATGCGTTCAAGAACGTCCTTTGACATGGGACGCCATGGTCTGAAGACGTGTGATGAACCATAGCAGTTGAAGCCGAGCCCGAAGAGGAGGACATCTCTCGCCATCAAGATGGGGTCCTTCCACATGCCTCGATAGAACGGGACGTTCAGCCCATGCAGGAAGCACGGAGATCCAGATTCTGACTCTATTCTTCGGACCAAGGCGCGAGTTTGGTTGATGTTACCTATCAGCGCAAGAGGATTCTTGTCGTCGAAATCCATTACAAGATAGTTGATTCGGTGGGTCACGTAGAGGTCAGCCAGACGACGGATGTCAAGACGTCCGATGTGGGGAATCAGTCCCGCTACCGGGATTCCCCTGCGCGAGGCAACGAGACTGTAGAACTTCTCCAAGTAGGGGACGTAGTCGCTTCCAGACAACCCCGGAACCACTGGAGGAATCCAAACATCATTGAATGGGTGCTCCAGGAGTCCACAGAGGTATTCAGTCTCAGTTTCAGTCGGTGTCTTGTTGGGGACGCCCCTCTTCCGGTCTCCATTATCATAGGTATAAACAAAGAGATTGATCTCGTCCGGAATGAACGTCCGGAATCTCGAGGCGATGTCGTAGTAGAAGTCCTCTTGTTTCTTCAGGTCGCTGTCGATGTCGAGGAGCTTCTCCTTTGCGATTCGCCGAGGTACCTCGTTTATTCCCCGGACCTTAGGGTTCGTTATCACCTTCGACTCCGAGTGAGCGTCTTTCGTTAGGCAGAGAGAGCGCCTGGGAGTAATGACGCGCTTGTCCTTCACCGTTAGAGTAAGGAGCCTTGTCTGCAGCTCGGAATCCTGCCTTCGCGCCTCTATCTGGATCGACAAGTGCGAGCCTTTTATACAGAAGCGTTCTTATAAAGTGTTTTGAGGTCGATTGAGCGATGAGGTACGCAGAGGACATCCAACCTATAGAGAGATACCTCCTCATGCTCCTTCTGGCGCCTGATTCGTCTGGAAAGTTCTCGCAGCCAATAAGAGGGAACACGTGGTGTCAGAAGGAGATGTTCGTCTTGTCAAAGCTCGTAGAAGGTTTGGAAGAGGACACCCAGTTTGATGCATATGCAATGGGCTCATATAGCGAGACGGTGGCTGAGATTCAGGATCAGTTCTACATCTCAGGATTCGCGGAAAAGTCTGGAGACGGCATGAAGCTTTCTCTTGATGGGCGCCGGTTGGCCGAGGAGGTTTGGACGCATGCGACTGAAGATGAGCGAAGAGTCGTTGGTGAGGTCAAGTCCTGGTTGAATGACTTGTCGTTTCATGAGCTTCTGGCTTTGCTCTATACAGAATACCCTGAGTCCGCGACGAAGTCACAGGTCAAGGACGAGATTGATATACGCAGACCTGAACTCGCTGTCAGTCTAGTCCGGAAGAGGAAAGTGACTCCTGAATTGGGCGCCAGGATTGCCAGAATGAAGCAGGCTGACTTTTCGAGCTACCTAGAGAAGAGAGGTATATCGCCTGAGGGCATTGAGACTTCTGACATCCTTGTTGACAAGTCCCTACTCGAAGAAATCGAGAAGAGCAGGGATGATTCTGCGAAGAGGAAGCTCATTCCTTGGGAGAAGATAAAGGAAAACGCATAGCTCACAAGGTCTACTTCACGAAGCGTTGTGAGCTGAGATACAAGAAGCTGCAGGATTCGATAAAGCGAACAGTCGCAAAGACGATAGAGGAAATCTCCGAGAACCCTAATCTCGGTTACCCTTTGAAAGACCGGCTGCTAAAGGACCTCTACTCAATCCATTGTGGCGACTTCAGAATAGTCTACAAATTCAATGAAAACCCCGGCCAGGTGGAGATCTGGGCAATTGAACATCGAAGCCATGTCTACGAGGAGCTTTTGCGATACAGGTCAGCATCATCATAGCTGCCACTTCCTAAGCTCTATTCTGATTATGCGCCGAAATCCGGCCTTTGGCCCGAGTTAGTCCCTCTGATAACGACTTGCAGTATCTCCCCAAGGAAGCCGCAGACCAAAACTCGTCGAGACCAATTGTTTTTACCCGCAGCGAAGCCATGCGGGCCGTATTGAAACTGCTAAGGTTCAAGGCGAAGGGATTCCGAAGTCTGAATGAAACTGATTGGATTCCAATCAACAAACTTACAGTCTTCACTGGGCAAAATGACGGGGGGAAGTCGTCGGTTCTTGAAGCGATAGCGATATTCCTTGATCCTAAGAAGATACCGGATGCAGACGACTACACAAAGGACGCTGCTGGCAATGTTGTTGGGCAAGTCACGCTCGCCGGTGAGTTCCTGATTAACGATGAAGAAAGGAAAACCCTCGGGCTGCATTCCTTGGCTGTGTCGATTAGACGAGACTATTCTGCAACACAACCACAGTCTTATCTTTATGAGACGGCAGTCCATCCTGATGAGCGACTTCGACGAGATCTCAGTGGTGTCAGGAATGATGAGTTGCTGCAACTCGCAGACGAGTTCGCTATACAACTTTCCAATCGGCGCCAGAAAGAGTCTATCGTTCGGGAGATGAATCAATGGCTGCAAACTCAACAGCTTCAACCCGGGTGGCTCGGCCTCCCGCATTCGATGACAGTGGGTTTTCCGGAGTTCAAGCTCTTCCAATCTTCCGACGCTTTGGACCCAGAAGAACAGATTAACGATGCATTAAAATCATCCTTTGTAACTCGAATCAGGTCAGACACCTACTCGGGTGTACTGAGCGGTGTCTCGAGTCAGATTGAGCGAGAGATGCTGAGGGACTTGGATATCTTCCTGCCTATATTGCGCGTATATTGTCCAGATGTCACTTCTATCAACATCCGTCCCACATTCGACTTCTCAAACGGGTTCAGAACGTCTAAGCTTCTGCTAACACAATCCTCAGGGTCTGAAATCGATCTGACCAAGCTGGGTCAGGGGAGAAGGAGACGAATCACGCTCGCGGTCTACGAATGGACCGAACAACTCATTACTCAACAAGAGGGGCCAACTCCTTTCGAGCAGACTATAGTTGCATTTGATGAGCCTGACACGCACCTCGATTACACTCAGCAGAGGAAGATATTCGATATCATCAAGCGAATTTCGTCGAAGGATGACACGAATGTGATAGTCTGTACCCACTCGCTTAACCTGATTGACAGAATCCCGATAACAGACATTGTACACTTCAGACTTGAGGGAGGAATCACGAGGACATCAGTGATTACGACCGATGACCCTGACCTAACGGACCTCTTCCTCTACCAAATAAGCGAAACCATGGGGTTGCGCAACAGCGCCATACTGAATGAGAGATGTTTCTTGGTCGTAGAAGGTCCGACTGAAGTTTGGTCTCTTCCCGTCCTGTTCAAGCTAAAATTCGGTTACCTACCTCAAGCAGCCGGCATCAAGATCTTGGATGGCGAAAGCGGGATAGGAGCTCGTCTATTCGCCAAGTTCCTTAGCAATAACCTCGGCAGGAATGTGATTTTTCTCGTGGACACGGACACCACATTAAGTCCTCATCAGAGACACTTCACTCGCGAAGCGTTGATAGAAGACGGCTACAACTTGGAGACTCAGGTCCATTTCGTGGGCGCGAAGGAGTACGAGGATGCGTTCACCGATGAAACTTACCTAAGGGCGGCTAACACTTTCTGGCCCAAAGCCGATGGTTCTGAATGGAATATCTCTGAGTTTCAACGGCTTCGAGGAGAAGATGACTTCTGTGACGAACTGATGGCGCTGATTCGGAGGCAAACCCGCTCGAACGTAAGCAAGCCTAAGGTTGGGAAGCAAGTCGCTCAATCATTAGGACGATTGGAGGATATACCGTCTGAAATCGACAGGTGCCTTCAACACGCGCATGATCTGGCGAATCGGGATTGATTGAATGGCTTACGACTCCAGGCGTGTTTGATACCTCTTGCCAGTTCAGGTCAGCCCCTTGGCCCCAGCCCGACCAGTCAAGTCGGTCAGTTCAGTCTCAAACTCCCGAGTCACATCTGCGGCGCCGCTCGTGGCGTGGGCGATCTCATGCAATAGCACGCCCGTGTACTCCTCTATGGTTTTCAATGCACTCCTCTTTATGATGATTCGGTGAGTGCGAGCTTCCCAAAGTCCCTCGGGTTCTCCGAACGTGCTGAGCTCCTTGACCATGGTCTCGGAAACCCTAAGCTCCTTAACCACTTTGGGCATTCCGTCTACGAGGCTCGCTATCTCCTCGGTTCGGTAGTAGATCTTTCTCTCTGAAGTAGACATGTCATTTGGGTCCACGAACTTGAACTCGAAGCTGTTGTTGTACTCCTTGATGAACTGGCCCAGACCGACAACTTGCTTCCCCGAAAGGTCAGTCATCCCGGGAAAGCGCTCTGCGAGACTTTCTGGCACTGCAATGACATGGTAACCTGCTCTCCTGGCATCATCGACCGCCATCGCTTGGCCTGAAAGCTGTTCGGGAGTAAGAAACACGTACTTTCCGGTCGAGCTCAGTATCCTCACCGCTTGATCCTGAACGTCCTTCCAGTCCAATTCGGCATGATTCGTGCCATTCTGGAACTCCTTCAGATCGTCAGCCAGTCGCTTTGCGACTAACTCGGTACGACAGGAGAGGAGAATGGATTTGACTCGTTCCTGGTAGGCAGACCTTCCAACGTTCGTCCTCTCTCGATTAAGAGCCTTCTTGATGGCGCCTGTCAACGATGTAATGTTGTAGCTGAAGAGGAACTCCTCTTCCTCAGCCGACCCTACCCCGTTGATGTAGATCCTCGCTATGTCCCCTTTCCTCTCGAGCACCTCGCCGTACTTCGTGGTTTCGATAGTCTTCTCCCCCGAGAATCTCAAGAACAGCGCCCTTGCCCTGTCGATTTCGGCTGGATCCAAGTTGGTAAGCCTGAACTCCGTCCCCTCCAGCTTCGGGTCGGAGGGCGGCGAGACGAAGGCGTGCAGAGTCTCGATATCGAACCCCGATTTCTTGAATTTGCCAATGGTCACGTCGTTGTACCTCGATTTCACTTCGACGTTCACCCCATGCCTGTCGAAGGTGGCGAATGCGTCCTTCAGCCCAACCCCGAACTTCCCTATCACGTTCGGATTGGTCAATTTCTCCTCGTTCTCCTTCTGCGTGAGATCCTCCTGCCTCAGCCCGCGCCCGTAGTCTCTGATTATCCAGGATCCAGATGACTCTTTCCGAATCTCGATGTCCTTCGAATCGGTCAGCAACTGCTCGTCAAGAGCGTTCGCTATGACTTCCCTGACCGCTTGACTCACTTCCCAGTTCTCCAGTATGGTCTCAATGTTGAGGTCGAATGGAATGGGCAACGGACGAATCCTTCACCCCGCCGATTCTATTTAAACTGGGAACGCCTCCCGACATGGAAAGGGAGAGGAGAAGGGTAGAGCCAATGACTCGGCGAGCGGCCAGCACGAGGACCGGGAGGACCTTCCAAAAATCATCCAAAAAAAGAAGAGAGGCGGATATGAATCATATCCGCAATGGGGCTCAGTTGGGTGTGTAGATCAGGTCTAGGACTCTCTTGGTTCTGTCGAGGACTCTCATGCAGAGCCTGCCTACTTGCTGGGAATTGTTGGACTGGGCATAGCTGGCGATGTAGGACCTCCATGCCGAACCGCTCGGCGACCTCAAGGAGGGGAGGAGGGGTCTTGGGTTCGTAGACGGGGAGGTCTTGGCCATTGGTGTCCTCATACCTGAAGACGGGGATTGCCTTGAATCCGATTAGGATTTCCCTGACCCCCTCCTGTGGCTCTCCCTGCCCTTCAAGGACTTGCTTTCCGGCTTTGACCTTCTTCCTGACCGGTCCCAAGATCCAGAACGCCTTCGCGCCCTTGGAGACAAATCTCCCCGTCTCGTTCCACTGCCGAAAGCCCCTGGCGTCGTTCGTTCCCGCCAAGAGCATCAGCAGTTGGTTCCCGAAGGACCATTTCGAGGAGGGTCTCCCTGGGGCGTTGATCAAGGCCTTTGCGCATAGGTCAGGGAGTTGCTTCGACGAGAAGAGCTGCACTATCTTCTCGAGCTCGGAACTGGCCCGTTCCCGCCAGGGAGTTTGGACTGTAGTGGTCGGTGCGACCGGGGTGGATGGCTCGACAGCTTGCGCTGTCTCTACGTTTGCTGACACGAAAGAGTCCGCCTGCCCCTACTTCTGCGCTCCGTCGGCGGGGAACCTCTTGAGGAACTTGTCCTTGATCCTGTACCCGTGGTCGCCGACGACTATCTCTTCGCCGGCCTTGAGCCTGTCGATGAACCCGCTGGCGCCCTTCAACTCGGGAAGAAGGGTCCCTTCGCGGTCCATGTAGAAGGTCCATTGGCCCCCTCCGTTGGAGTACTCTTTCCAAGGGCGCTTGTCGAGCAAGGCAGAGTCCACTGTTGGTGGTGCTGGCGTTGTTGGTTGGCTGTTGGAAGGGCTGTTCTTCTCGGGTGCGGCATGGCTCTCGCCGTTGAACCTCTGCCTGCCGAGGACGTAGACGATGTTGCTGAACTGCCTGTCGGTGTCGTTGGTGTACTTCTCGAGGACCTTCACGAGGATGAAGCCCTGCTTCAGAAGGTCGTTCGCTGCTTCCGGCGTAGGAGCCTCCCTGATCTCCGTGATTCGCGAGTATGGTGTCTCCATTCTTCTTCGCCTCCCTGCACTCTTGTCAGACATGCCCTCCCAGAGCCGGCCCGCATTTAACGGGCCGAACCCGCGGTCCTCCTGGAGTCACGAACTCCTCGTTCAGCCTCCGGCAGCAGTATTCCCTGACGGTATACTCGCGTATCCCGAGGGTTTCTGCTGCTTCCCTCTGCGTGAAGGTCTTGGGCGAAATCGCCAAAGACGCCAGGTAGACAGATCCTGCTGCGACGGTCCTGGGGTTGAAGCCGTTCGGCTCCGCTGGCGAGGCCACGAGCTCCTTCGCGCGCTCGAAGAGGGTCGTGAAGTACTCCTTCGGGTCTGCTTCGGCCTTCCCGAGCCGTGCAGCGATCCTCACGCTCGACTGGAGCGTCGCGACGGCGGCCCTCACGAAGTCCTCCCTGCTGGGATGGGGGAGATGCAGCCCGGATTCAAGTCCAATCCTCAGCAGGTCTGACTTGCGTACCCTGTACCCTCCGTCCGTGTAGGCCTGCAGGATCTCCCTGTGGCTGATGTGGGCTATCCCAGCCGACCTGCACGCGTACAGGAGGGAGTACGCGGATATCGACGGGATGGTCGCCCCATAGGCTTCCCTGTTTGGGAGGAGCCTCCTTGCCGTGATGTCGGCGCTCTGCGCGATGCTCTTCGGGAGAGACAGCCTCTCGGCTATCCTGTTCGTCAGTCCGGTACACATCTGCAGCGGTCCTCCTCTCCCGACGATGTTCGGCATCAGCTTCGCCCACCCGAAGGCTGGTCCCTTGAGAGAGGGGGCGTTCTCCGTGTCTGCTACGATGTACGAGCCGAGGGGCTCGCTTTTGCTCACGGATGGTGCCGTCGACCCGTCCTCGTGCGGGGAGTCTGCCTTGCTCACGACGATCCCGCAATACGAGCAGGTCAGCTCCGACCTTTCCTCTCCAGCGTAGACGAGGCCCTCTCTGCACTCTGGGCACCTGCCCAGGATGCTGTACTCCTCGTACTCTGCGAGCTTCGTCCGTCCACTCTTCCATGTTCCTTGAACCCCTTGCATCTTCGATTCCTCCTGCCATGCGTAGTCCTGGCGCGCCCTGGTGGTTCGACCGCGTAGGCGCTGCCAGCTTCTCGTTCTCGAGTCCTTCAGGAAGGGATGGCGGACGCCGAAGTCTTCACTTTGTCCCCGTTCAGGATCGCATGGGCGGATAATAATTGGCCCGATGTGGTCTGTCTAGCCGGTCCTCAAGCCGCAGCATCGTTCTTCCCAGTGGTGGGATAGAACTGTTGGATATGGCTGCGGCCCGGACCGGTCAAGGAACGGGGGTGAAGCTTCCGCTTCCGTCACTCTCCCAAAGGCCGATGTTGGAGAAGTTCTTTCGCGTCCTTCTGGGTGGACTTATGGCATCGAGTGTGCCCAGAGGACGGCCGTTAGGGGCCCGGATCATCACGTCCGGGGTGGAGAACGGCGCCCAAAGACTGCCACTTGCCGTCATGTCGACGAGTCAGGCAAGGCGTCACCGCGTACTCCGTTCTCTCACCTTGGACCTTTGGCCGAGCGGCGGGTTCAGTAGCCCACGCTGATGCCAAGATACCAGATTCCTACCGTAGTCAGAGAGAGAAAGACGAAATACGGCAGCAAAGGCTCGTTCAGTATTTAACACGGGAATAAGGTGTTGCCAACCGACAGTCCAAATCACCAGTTTGGCAAGGTAAATGGCAACATCAGAGACCAATTTGGCAACATCATTGGCAACATGGCGCCTTGATCTTGGCAACATCGTGGTCGTTCGGACAAAGATGTAATAGAAAGCGTGGTGTGAATCAGACCGGTTGTGCAATGAAGCGGGCAATGCAGTTAGGCGTGCTTGGGATTGGAGTCCTGGCCGTCGTGGTGCTTGTTCTCTTGGCTCCGATTGTCCCGATGAGCGTTTCCTATCTCCCGTGCAAGCAATGCGTCGGTGGCCTCTTTCCGGAGTCAGCATCCGCCTCCGTGTCCTACGCATATTTCGGCGCGGGGATGGTCTTGGTGCCGAACGCGTACCCATCAACCGGACACACCTACTGCTGGCTTTCGGGAGACGGAGAATCGGGCACTATCTGTGGCTACGCAATGGAACGTGTGTAGTCGCCTGAGCCTCCGTTAAGAGCCGTCAGGTACCCCCAAGAGGATGAGCCCACCAGAAGGCATCTTCCTCTACCTACCATTCCCGTATTGGGCTGTCTTCGTCTTGGTGCTGTACAGACACGACCTCTCGAGGCTGTTTCATCCCTTCAAGGACGACGGGAGCCCGATCAAGTGGTGGTCTGTCTTGAACCACATGGGTCTGCTTGGCACTGGTAAGGCAGCGAGGCCGCGGAGCATCAGGGGGGTCCTACCCTACCTGGCCCTGTTCGCCGTCTCGGCGGTGGTGAGCCTGAGCTGGACCTTTCGGCTTTTCCCTCCATCCTATTACTACCTGATTATCGTCCAGGGCATCTCCGCCATCATCCTCGCGGCCTCGACCATACAGTATCTCGGCCAGCCTCCCAGGAGGCCCTACGTCGACGTGCTCAGATACCCGCGGCCCGGGTCGAGGATAAGGCACCTCGATAAGGCCCGACACCACGGGCGAGAGAACGAGCCCTCCAGGGAGCCTCAGGAGACGCAGAAATGACCTCAAATCCGGCTCAGAAGAAGGAGAGCGCCAAG
>Ga0182014_10000262_pt1 | contig 67062 bp, 61 predicted proteins | sample 612S2DmetaG_FD_120489 | JGI IMG/M metagenome (GOLD analysis project Ga0182014, IMG submission 120489) | Permafrost microbial communities from Stordalen Mire, Sweden - 612S2D metaG | ecosystem: Environmental > Terrestrial > Soil > Wetlands > Permafrost | place: Sweden: Stordalen | collected...
CCATTCGGCGACATCGTCGGGCAGATCGATGCCCTCTCGCTCGGCCTTGGATCGCAGGATGGCGATTCTCGTCTCGAGGTCAGGCTGATCAATCTCGGTGACGAGTCCTTGTAGCAAGCGGCTGCGGAATCGCTCTTGAAGCCCAGCGAGGTCGCGAGGCGACCGATCGGATGTGAGCACGATCTGCTTACCCTCACCATGCAGTGCGTTGTAGGTGTGGAAGATCTCCTCGTGGAAAGTTTCGCCGCGAGTTTCCATGAATTGGATGTCGTCGATGAGAAGAACGTCATTCTCTCGGTAGCGGTCGTGCAGCGCTAACTGCGTCCGGGTTTGAATCGCTCGAATGAAGTCGTTGAGGAAGGTCTCCGTTGATACGTAGAGAACCTTTCGTCCCGGGTAATTCTCCTGCACGTAGTTGCCGATGGCGTGGAGAAGGTGGGTCTTGCCGAGGCCGGAGTTGCCGTAAATCATCAGTGGATTATAGGCACGACCAGGTGTTTCAGCCACTGACTGTGCGGCCGCGAAGGCCAACCTGTTCGACGATCCGGGTACGAATGAATCGAATGTCATGCGTGGGTCTAGTCGAGCGGGACGATCAACACTTTGTAAAAAGATTGCGGCGGAGGCGGTTGCATCTATCGCAGCAACAGGCTTCTCGTCGGTGGAGGTATCGCCGGACGCCTCACTCACCGTTAACGAAACCGTCACCTGAGAACCGACTATCTGCTGTGCCTGTTCGGTTATGAACGGAAGGTAGCGTTGTTGAATTCGCAGAAGCTGGATTTGATTGGGAGCACCAATCACAAGTTGGTCATCGTGGTAATCCACAAGCTGCAGTGTGTTGAGTCCGGCCGACCAAACAGCCTCAGAAGCGTTGCCACGTAAGGAGTCACGCAATGCTGACCAGATCTCCTCACCACTCTGCACAATCTTCCTCCACAGCTCCGTACCGACTTTATCCACAAGAAGGATCGGGTCAAAATCGACTTCACTTCACTCGGGGAGAGCCACACTACACCTATTTGGGGCGGCTCACCTTGGGTGGTGTCCCGTCGGGTAAGATTGTTGTCAGTAGCGCGCCAGCGACCCCCAGGGGGTACCGCGAAGCGCATCCATACAGTTTGAGAAGAGGTTTTTGTGAAGCGTACCTATCAGCCAAATAAGCGGAAGAGGGCTAAAACGCACGGTTTTCGTGCTCGTATGCGCACCCGTGCAGGTCGTGCCATCCTAAAGGCCCGTCGCAACAAGGGTCGCCACGAGCTGACGGTCTGAGCCGCACGTGCCCGGTCGGGTTCGAACCCGACGGCAGTTCGCGCTTTTCGCTTCGCCTACGGGACGGGGCCAAAGTGGGCCACTACGAATCAGTTATGTAGCCCAACCCGGCCAGCAAACCTCTGTGGACGTGGCGTATGCGATCAGCCGGAAAGTCGGCAATGCGGTTACCCGTAACCGGATCCGACGACGCTTGCGGGCACTCGTGGATGATCTTAACCCTCAACCACGGTCAGGAATTTACTTGATCAGATGTGGTTTAGAGACAGGAAATCTTCCTTATGACGAACTCCATCACCACCTCCGCCAAGCCATGGGGCGAGCTGGTGCCTTCTAAGTCGTCGATGCCCGCAAGGTTGCTCGTCCGGGTGATCAACACCTACCAGCGCCTCACTTCTGGCCGCCCCGCGCCCTGCCGCTTCTATCCCTCGTGCTCCAGTTACGCGCTCGAAGCCGTCGAGAAGCACGGAGCGCTGCGCGGAAGTGGACTCGCACTCCGGCGCCTCAGCAAATGTCGTCCACTGGGACCGCATGGCGTAGATCTCGTACCCGAACCAAAGAAAGCTAGGAGCACGCATTCATGAAATCCTTTAGTCACGCCATTGGCTCGGTTTTTCAGCCAATATTCCACCTTTTTGGTTGGATACTGGCCTTTTGCTATGGCTTGGTTCCCAACTACGCCATAGCCATCGTCATGTTGACCGTGGTAATCATGGGTGCGCTCACCCCGTTCACCATCAAGAGCACCAAGTCGATGATGGCCATGCAAAGGTTGCAGCCGGAGATCAAGAAGTTGCAGCAGAAGTACAAGGGTCCGGAGAATCGTCAACTCCTGAACGAAGAGATGATGAAGCTGTACAAGGAAGAAGGCGCCAATCCGGTGGGTGGTTGCCTCCCAGTGCTGCTCCAGGCGCCGTTCCTCTTCATTCTTTACAGCGTCATCAAGGGTCTGGCCAATAAGGTATTGGAGCACGGAAAACTTCACGCGCTCCCCCGTTATATCCCAACGACCTCGAAGATGTACAAGAGTTTGATTCAGTCGCACGGCCAGATCAAGGCCTTCGGCATGGACTTGAACCTTAAGCCCTTCAGCGTGCACAGTTCTTTCGCCGCTCAGATCCCGTTCTTTGTCTTTGTCGCCGCCGCCGTGGCACTGCAGTACTTCCAAATGGCCCAGATGAATAACCGAAACCGCAAGACGGGGCAGGCGATGCCGAGCCAGCAGCAAGCGATGCAGCGCTTTCTTCCGATTGTTTTCGCATACTTCTACCTGATCATCCCAGCGGCTGTTGTGCTGTATATGATTATTTCTACAGTCATTCGTATAATTACTCAAGACCTCATGTTCCGTGCTGGCGTGTCCAATCCCCAGAAGAATGGTGTACGCGCAATTCCAGCCCCGGAAGCAAAGGAAGCAATAGAAGCAAAGGTTGAAGACAAACCATCAACCATCAAGCCCCAACCACAGTCTCGCTCCAAAGCGAAGCGTAAAAGAAAGGCGCGTTAACCCATGGATTGGGTAGAAACCACTGGAAAATCAATCGACGAAGCCACAGATCGTGCCTTGGCGCATCTCGGTGTTCACCGAGATGATGCTGAAGTCGAAGTAATCGAAGAACCCAAGGCGGGCCTGTTTGGCCGTGTTCGCGGTGAGGCCCGAGTTCGCGCTCGTGTTCGCCCTTCGGGACCTCGACCAAAGCGTTCAAGGCGTTCGGGCGGCCGTGAGGAGCGCCCGCGCACTAACGCTGCTCGCGGTGAGAAATCTCGTTCGCCTAAGGCGGCAGAGGGCGAGTCACCTCGTAAAGAGAAGGAAAGCAAGGACAACGGCGCAAGGCGCCCTAAGCAGGGTCCGCCAAGCGGTGGCCCGAGATCTGAAAAGGGTTCAATGAAGGAGGACACCATGGCTGAAGGAATTTCCCTGGCCGAGCAAGGGTCGATTGCAAAGGAGTTCCTTGAAGGGCTGCTGCTGTCGATGAACATCAAGGCTGAGGTTTCAGTCAAGGAACTCGATGCAGAGACCGTGGAGCTATTGGTTAACGCCAATCCCCCGACGGAGCTCGGTGTCCTCGTAGGACCTCGAGGGACGACCCTCCAGGCTCTTCAAGAGGTCACGCGCACCGTGGTTCAGTCAAAGAGCCCCGGCCGTACCGATCGAATCCTGGTCGATGTCGCTCAGTACCGTGAGCGTCGGGTTGCGGCCCTTGGGCGCTTCGCTCAGCAGGTCGCGCAAGAAGTCATTGAGTCCGGCGAAGAGCGGGCCCTTGAGCCAATGTCTGCCGCGGACCGCAAGGCCGTGCACGACGCGCTCACTGACAATGGTCAGGTGGCCACTCGCTCTGAAGGCGAAGAGCCTCGTCGCTTTGTGGTGATTGCTCCGGCATAATTGTCAAGTGACAAATAACTGGTTGCCCCGCGCCCTCGAGGAATCGAGGGCGCGGGGTTTTTTAGGCCCTGGACCAATTGAGGCCCATCTGTCCCATTCAGAAGGTTTCGCCCAGTGTTGGGATGAACACTCCCCCACTCCACCGAAATCATTTCTTGATCTTGGAAGTGGAGGAGGGCTCCCGGGACTCGTGCTTCTTGATCATTGGAATTGTCGAGCCGTCTTTGTGGACTCCATGGAGAAGCGCATGAACTTCCTTCGCGAGGTCCTCGAGTGGCCTGATGCCCCAACTGACGCCGAGGTCATAACAGGACGGGCGGAGGATCTGGCGAGGGATCCCAACCTTGAGTCCTCATTCGATCTGGTCACAGCGCGATCCTTTGGTCCTCCAGCTGTGGTGGCGGAGTGCGCGGTGAGATTCTTGAGGATCGGGGGAGTGCTGATCGTTTCAGAACCACCGGATGACAGTGATCGGAGTCGGTGGAACCATAAGGCACTGACCAAGCTGGGACTGCACGACAATGGACGTGTTCGGCACGGAGCTGCCTTTCGGGTTCTAGTCAAGATTCGACCGACACCGGAAGAGTACCCACGGGCGGTTGGAGTCCCAGGGAAGAAGCCATTGTTCTGATGTTTCACGTGAAACATCTTCTCTTCGAAAGCCGGCAGGCCGCGGACGTCTCACGTGAAACCTGAGTCCCAGTAGGAGTTTGGAGCAAAGTTGTTTCACGTGAAACATCGAAATCCTTGCGCGCATTGTTTGTTTCACGTGAAACATTCCAGCCTTGGAGCATCGAGCTACGTAACTCCGTGCCCAGCCTTCCTGGTGGGCAGACCTCTAGTCAAATGACCCGGACGGGATGCTTCGAAAGTTGCCCATCACTCCATTCGAGCCCAGACCTCTCCATTGATCTCGTAGATCTCAGCCACCGCTTCGGTTCCACCGTTTCCCATGCCACAGCGGGGCCTCCGTCAGGGCCTGAGGGAGTTCACTGCTTCGTGGTAGCCGGAATCACCACGTTTGCCCATCGCAGCCCTCATCGCATCATGGCAACGGCGCGGCCATCCTCTTGTGGGGAATTAGCGCCACTTAGTAGAGCGATCTTGACTTTTTGCAGGGCCATTCAGTATGGTTGGCCTCCCTCAGGGAAGACGCAATAGCCTTGCCCGAGTCGCTGGCCCCATATTGCTTAAAGCACTACAATTACCAACGTCTGGCGACACTTCTGCGCGCAAGTCCCAGTCATTCAAGCGCTCACGTGCCACACTGGTACTTGACGGAATGTGAAAAACCGTGTTGAATGGCAGGGGTTCGACGCGGTGTCGGGATTTCCTTAAAGTCGGGAAGAGGCTCATGGCGGATGCCAGCACAATGAGGGTTTTTGCTGTAGCCAACCAAAAGGGCGGAGTAGGTAAGACCACCACCACCACTTCGTTAGGCGCAGCGTTGGCTGAACTTGACAAGCGGGTACTGGTAGTTGACTTGGACCCACAGGGGAACGCCACAACCGGGCTCGGAGTAGATGGTCGCCAGTTCGAGAAGTCTGTCTATGACGTCTTGCTCAACGACACTCCCATGGCCGATATCGTTGAGCCTACTGGCTTCAAGAATCTCTTCGTGGCTCCGGCAACGCTCGATCTCGCTGGCGTTGAGCAGGAGCTCACTGCTGTAATCTCCCGAGAGTTACGACTGAAGAAGGCTCTTGAATCAGTCCAAGGGGAGTTTGACTACGTCTTCATCGACTGCCCACCTTCTCTCGGGCTCATCACAATTAACGCCTTTGCCGCGGCTACCGATATTTTGGTTCCCGTTCAGACTGAGTTCTACGCGCTTGAAGGTCTCACACAGTTGCAGCGTATCGTTGATCTCGTGCAGAAGAACTTGAATCCAACGCTTCGGATATCTAAGGTCGTGCTAACGATGTATGACTCGCGCAATACCCTGTCGGGTGATGTCGCGAGAGAGGTGCGACGGCATTTCGAAGAAGAGCTTTGCCGGACCGTGATCCCTCGAACAGTGCGTCTTGCTGAGGCGCCCTCCTTCGGCCAGCCAATCACGGTTTTCGATCCAACATCCAAGGGTGCCATGGCGTACCGAGCACTAGCAGAGGAGATCAACAATGGCTAGGAAACCAGGTTTGGGAAAAGGCCTAGGAGCTCTTATCCCCGAAGGAACAGTTGAGGTTGAAGCATCAGAGGAGGTCGCGGTTGAGGGTCCACTGCGCCGGATACCGGTGAGCGCCATCCGTCCCAATCCCTTCCAACCGCGCAAGTCGTTCAGCGACGAGAGCCTTCAGTCGCTGGCTTCATCGGTTCGTGAACTCGGCGTACTTCAGCCCCTCATTGTTCGTCCGGTCGAGGGTAAGGAGGGTGAGTACGAGCTCATCGCCGGCGAACGTCGCTGGCGAGCCGCGGGCCTCGCCGGTTTGGAGATGGTTCCAGTCCTCGTCCAGGACGACGTCAACGATCGGCTCTCACTGGAACAGGCCGTTGTCGAGAACCTGCACCGCGTCGACCTCCATCCACTGGAAGAGGCGGCGGCGTACCAGCAGTTGATTGGCGAGTTCGACCTGACCCACGAGCAGGTGGCTCAGCGGGTCGGCAAGAGTCGAGCCAACGTCACCAACACACTGCGTCTCCTCCAACTTGGAGAGACTGCGCAGGCGGCGCTGGCCAATTCGCAGATTACGGCAGGACACGCGCGGTCGTTGCTTGCGATCAGCGATCCAAACGCCCAGGCCACCATGGTCGCTCGAATCATCAAGAGTGAACTTTCAGTCCGAGCGACGGAAGAGGCAGTCAAGGCCTTTCTCGAACCTAAGCCGGTCAGTGGTGCTGAGGTTTCGACTCGTGGTGCGACGGACAAGCCACGCCTTCGACCTGTACCGGATGCCAGCGTGGCAGAACTAGAGCAATTACTTGAAGATTATCTCGATACTCGTGTGCACGTGGATCTGAAGGGCCGAAACGGCCGCATAATCATTGACTTTGCCGATCTGGATGACCTGGAACGAATCTACATTGCGATTTCGCAGGCCAAGTAATCCTCAACCCTCAACCTCGCCTTTATCTTGAAGTTATCCCCAAGTTGTGGATGAAGTTGTGGGTTACTTCAAAAAGTCATGAAAAACTGGCATTTTGGGGGCCTGGAAAGGGCTTCAGTAGTCGGGTTTTTGGGACTACCTGTGGATAACTTCACCCAAAACGACACAAATCACGGCCGAGAGGCCCCGGAGTCGCTCTTCGGGGAGTTGTCCATGCTCGACGCGAAGGGTCGTCATCCGCGTCTCGCGGAGTATCGGCAACGCCATTCCCGTTAAATCAACGCGCGTGGAGAGGCCTTCCTGCGAAAGAGCCGATGCGATGGTACTCGCCAGCTTCTCGCCCTGGTGCGAGTACGAGAGGTAACTGGCCCAGTAATGGAGATGCACACCTTCAAGTTCGTCCACCTGCTCGAGCGAGAGCACGAGCGTCGCATCATTGTCGTTGGCGAACCTCGCCACTTCGGCGACGCTTTGCGCATCGAGGGAAGCTACCTCGCGGCTTGCTCCGATCGACTCTTGGATGAGAGCGTTCAAGGGGCTCGTGCCGCAGAGCACGATGGGACCGGGCGAGTCTTCGTGAAATCCCGCGAGGTCCAACGCGTCGGTGACGAGGTTGCGGGTCGAGGTTGAAGGTGAGACCCGCAAGAGTTCAAGCAGTGTGCGCCGTGTGAGGGTGCCGTTCACCTCGACGCCGCAGTTGCGTTGGAAGTCACGAAGGGCCTCTTCCAGCAGCGGGCCGAAGATCCCGTCGATCCGCCCAGGGTTGAAACCCAACTGCGCGAGGCGGACCTGGAGTTCGGCGACGTCGTCACCACGTAAGTAGGGCCGCGCGAGGTACAGCAGTCGCTGACCGAGCCGCCACCCCGCCTCCACGAGGCGCGCCCACGTGACCTCGTCGACTTCTCCAGTGATTACAAGGCCTGTGGCCCGCTGGAATGCCTCGACCAGCGCGACGGTCTCGTCGTCGTAGACGTCGAGTGACGCCGCGAGGGGAGTATGGCCGAGGTCGGCGAGTCTCTTGTGGAGGTCGCGCACACGTTGGCCCGTGGCGCCGCGGTTGAGCGTGCTGAAGGGCAGAAGCTGATCTACAGGTTTGCGGTGATCTCTTGCAGCAGAGCACCCTTGGGCTTGGCACCCACGAGGCGAGCGACAACCTCACCATTCTTGAAGAGCAGCAGGGTGGGGATGCTCATCACCGAGAACTTCGTGGCGGTGGCGACGTTGACATCGACATCGAGTTTGCCAATCGTGAACTTCTCGGACTGCTCAACGGCGAGCTCCTCAAGGATCGGAGCAATCATCTTGCAAGGTCCACACCACTCGGCCCAGAAGTCAACGAGGATTGGCTTGTCCGCGGCACCGATGACTTCGTCAAAGGTGGCGTCGGTCAGGGTTGTGATCTGGTCGCTCATGTCTACCTCCAAATGACGCCGTAGTCGCGGCGTCGCAGGCTCCACCTTAGCGACCGGGGGCTAGAACCCCTGCGCTTCGAGCCAGCGTTCGGCGTCGATCGCGGCGATGCAGCCCGATCCCGCGGACGTGATCGCCTGGCGGTACACGTGGTCCTGGACGTCGCCGGCGGCGAAAAGGCCCTCGACCGTGGTGAACGAGCCGTGGCCCGTGCGCACGTAGCCATTCTCCTCCAGGTCGATTTGGCTGTTCACCAACGTGGTGTTGGGAATGTGGCCGATTGCGACGAAGACGCCGGTCACGTCGAGGTCGCGTTCCTCGCCCGAGATCGAGTCACGAACCCGCAGGCCAGCGACGCGCTCGTCGCCGAGGACCTCCACGACTTGGGTGTTCCACGCGAAACGAATCTTCTCGTTCGAAAAGGCCCGCTCCTGCATGATCTTTGACGCGCGAAGTGAATCGCGCCGATGGACGACGGTGACGCTCGAGGCGAACCTGGTGAGGAACATCGCTTCCTCGATCGCCGAATCGCCGCCGCCGACCACCGCGATGTCCTGGCCGCGGAAGAAGAAGCCGTCGCAGGTCGCGCAGGTGGAGAGTCCGTGGCTCAGGAGCCGCTCCTCACCTGGCACGTTCATCATCAGCGAGCGCGCACCGGTCGCCAGGATCACCGCGTCAGCGCTGATGCTGGGTTCGACGTCATCGGTGAGCCAGGCGTGAAAGGGCCGACCCGACGTGTCGATCTTCTGCACTTTCGTGACGCGCAGGTCGGCGCCGAAGCGGGCAGCCTGGGCTCGCATGTTGGCCATCAACTCGGGGCCGGTGATGCCATCGGGAAATCCCGGGAAGTTCTCAACCTCAGTCGTCAGCATCAACTGGCCGCCCGGCTGATCGGTCGTCGAGGACGGCTCGCCCTCGATCACGATTGGATTCAACTGGGCCCGCGCGGTGTAGATGGCCGCGGTGAGGCCGGCGGGGCCTGAACCAATGATGAGAACCCGGGTGTGTTGCGGCATCACTTCCTCAAGGTGACAGGTCGTCGCCGACGCCAGATCACGATTCCGACGAGGAGGAAGATCACGCCGAGCACCAAGTAGGTCAGCCATTCGCGGCCGGCGAAGAGGTAGACATTGAAGAGTCGCACGAATCCGATGACCAAGGCGCAGACGATGACGAGGGCCATCAGGACCAAGATGAAACCGAAGGCGATCGTTCGTCCCGCGATCAACAGCGGTCGCAGCACTCGGTCGTGCACGAGGTCAAGGACGTGATCGAAGGAGTGCAGGGCCTTGTCGACCAAGTCGGGTTCGCGCGGTTGGTTCTCTTCGCTCACACCAAGAACGATAGTGGCGCCGTGGCCTCAGGCCTCAATCCAGCACAGGGCGATGATTCCCGGGCCCCCGTGGCTGCCGACGACTGGTCCCATGTCGGTGATGATCATCGGGAACTCGGTGGAAATTCCAGAGGCGAGGTTCTCGAGGGTCTTGACATCGCTGGAATCGCCGTGCACGAGCGCCAGCCGGCGCAGGGGAGCGTGGGACTTCGTCGTCTCGACGATGGCGGCGAGGGCTTTGGCCGTCGTGCGCTGACGACCGGCCTCGGCGACTACTCCGTCCTTCAGTTCCAACAGGGGCTTGATCGAGAGAACCTGGCCGAGCAGGGCCCGCGCCCCGCCAACGCGTCCTCCCTTCACGAGCTGCTCGAGGGTGTTGAGCATCGCGATCACGCCAACCTTCGCCCTCATGGTTTCGGCGTGCTCGACGAGCTCGTCGAGCGTGGCGCCGCCCTGGGCTTGCTCGGCGATCTCGATCGCCACGAGACCCTGGGCCATGGAGACGGCCTTGGTGTCGACGACTCGGACGTCGATTGCTCCCGCCACGGCATCGGCGCCGAGCACCGCCGATTGGTGGGTGGCCGACAGCGCGGCCGACAGTGTGAGCACGATGACGCCATCGCACCCGTCGGCCTTGGCGCGCTCGTAGGCCGCCTGAAACGCTCCCGGCGAGGGTGCGGCAGTCTCGGGTAAGGTCTTCGACTTCTTGCACTTCGCCCAGAACTGCGAAGGCGTGAGGTCGACCCGGTCGGTGAACTCCTCGTCACCGAATCGGATGCTGAGCGAGACGATGCCGATGTCGAGTCGCGCAGCGATCTCCTCTGGCACATCGCAGGCGCTGTCACTGAGTACACGAATTCGAGCCATGGCCCCCCCTAGAACTGCTTAAGCCTTACATCTTTTCTCTCTCGACGAGAAATGCTGTAGTGCGAGACCATCACAAAGGCCGCGTAGGTGACAAATCCGAGGATCAGCGCCAGCGAGAAGCGCGCGATCAGGCCCAGTCCGCGACTCCACGTGGGAGCCGCGTAGGCGAGCGCGATCACCAGGGCGGCGACGAGCGAAGCCCGGAGGCTTCGCCGCACGTGCAGGGACCAGACCGCCGACGTGATGTTGACGCGATGGCGCGCGAGTGCCATGACCGACACCACCGCTGCAGCGGTGTAGGCGATCGAGACGCTGGACGTGAGGCCTGCGATGGAATGGCGTCCGAGTACGACGCACAGCGCGATGGTGAGGGCGTTCTGCAGGAAGTACAGGACGAACACCTCACGGGCGCGTTGCATCGCCTGAAGGCCCCGTACGCAGAGTTGGAAAACGGTGAAGCCCGGAAGGCCCGCCGCGAGCACCGCGAGCACCGTGCCCGCCGACAACGGCCGTCCGGGCTGCAGGTGGTTGAGCAGGCTGTCGTGATTCAAGAGGATGCCGACCACCGGCTGGGCGAGGATGATCAGCACCATACTGCAGGGGATGATGATGACGAGCGACTGGCGTAAGCCGAACCGCAGCCGCTCGGCGAGGCCGGCGTAGTCCTCCGCCGTCGCGAGCCCCGCCAGTTGCGGGGTGATCGCCGCGAGCACCGACACGACCACGACCGCGTAGGGCATCTGCATGAAGGACCATCCGTAGGTGTACGCGCTGACGTAGCCCCCCTTTCCGCCGATGCCGAAGGCGTAGGCGAGAACGACGTAGAGCGAGAGCTGATTGGCGACGACGACGAGTAGCGTCCAACTGCCGAGGCGTCCGATGGCCCGCACCGCCGGGTCCCTACGATCAAAGCGGAATGAGAGTCGCCACAGATCACTCTTCGCGAGCGAGGGGAGAAGGCAGAGGAACTGGACGCAAACCCCCAGCGTGGTGCCGAGACCCAGCCAGAGCAGATCGTGCGAACCCGCGAGCGTGCTGATGGTCGGGGTCGGATCGACCAGGTGGAACCAGACCAGCACCGCGATGCACACAATGTTGTTCGCGACCGGCACCCACGCGGCAATCCCGAACCGGTGGCGGACGTTGAGCAGGGCCGTCGCGATCCCGATGACGCCGTAGAAGAAGATCTGCGGCACGAACCATCGCAGCAGCGAGGTTGCGACGGCGCGCTGCTCGTGCAGCGAGGCGATCGATCGGGTCGTAGAGGCGTGCTGGAGCAGCGTGAAGCCGTCGATGATCCACGGAGCTGCCCACCACGCGGCGATCGACGCGACGGTGAGGACCACCAGCGAGCCCGTTATGACGCTAGAGATCGACTTCCAGGCCCGGCGTTCGCCGTCAATGGCGAGTCGCTCCACGAACACGGGAATGAACGTGGCGCTGGCTATTCCTCCGAGCACGAGGTCGAACAACATATTCGGCACGGTGTTCGCCAAGTTGAAAGCGTCGGCGATGGGCGAGAATCCGAGCACCCACGCGAGCACCAGCACCCGAAAGAGGCCCGTGAGGCGCGACGCGAGGGTTCCGGTCGCTATTGAGAAGACGCGCGAGCCGTGCGACTGGGTCTCGCTCATCGCGCGTGGCGGCCCTTTGCCTTGCGACGATACGTGCGGATCCACCAGAACCCGAGGACCAGGAGCGACGCGAGCGTCAAGAGGTAGCCCACTACTGAGTTGCCAGCTATGCGCACCTGGATCGCCGTTCGCGCGATCACCAGCTGGCCGTTGGGGGAAGTGACGATGACCTGGAGGGTGAGGTCGCTGCCGCGGTGGTTGGCCGTTGGAATCCGCACGGACTTGGTGGTCGAGTCGAGATGCACCGTGACGCTGTTGCCTCTGGGGAAGCTGAGCCGGTCGGTGATGAGGTGCACGACGGCGGTCACCGGATAGTTCGCCCGGCTCAGCAGGGTGATGGGTATGACAGTCCCGGGTCCGGTCAGGGTGATGGAGCTCTGGTCGACCGAGAACTTGCCGAGCTGGGCGGACAAGGCGGCGCTGGCGGCGTCGATGGCACTCTGGCGAACGCTCGGATCACCAATGACCTCGGCGCGAGCGACCGCGACGCTCAGCGCGTCCGCGACTGCTGACTGGGTGAGCGCCCCGTTGAAGGAGTTGACCTGACCAATGAGGGTTCGCAGCGAACTGACGTTGCGCGGCGACCACGTGGACGAGTTGGTGTTGGCGAGGGTGCGCGTCGCCGGCGCACCGTTGGTGGCGACGAGCGAGGAGTTGAACGAAGGCGTGAGGCTGGTGGCGACGGCGAACGGGTTGCCCAGGAAACCGTTCAGGAGGCCGTTCAGGTACTTCGCGGACGTCTTCGCGACCGGCAGCAGCATCACGACCGTGCGCGTCGACGGCGCGTCGGGGGCCTCGAAATGGAGGAATGCGAGCGTCGCGAGCGTCATGGCCACCCTCCGGCCCGGTTCGATGGCGGTGTTGGTCGCCAGTTGCTCGAGAGGGGCGTCGCTGCTCAGCGCGGTGATGCTCGTGACCCCCGTGAAGTGGAAGGGCGCTCCCCAATTGAGGGTGGTCGACGGCGTTGGACTGAGCGAATCGTCGGGCACGATGATGTCGCTCACGTGAGCCTTCACGAGGGTCTTCACGGCCGCCAGAGTGGGCGAACCGCTGAGCAGGACGGTCCCGTCGACGTAGCGGCCGGTCACCGCCTGGAGCACCTGGTTAGAGAGTGAAAGTTGCTGGGAGACCTGGGAGGGGAGTCCGTGGCGGACGAGTCCGGCAAAGTCAATGTCGGCGGGAGGTGCCGCGATGACGCGGTGCAGCGGGCTGGCGAGGGCCTCGTTGAGCACCGTCTTCAAGGTCGCCGCCGGGCCGGAGGTCGCCGCCTCAATCGTTCCAAGTGTCCGGTAGTCGGCGGTCAGGGTGAGGGGGAACGTCGGATGCTCGGCGATCGCCTTCAGCGAGGGAATCGCTCCGCTGCCATCGAGCGTCGTTGGATCGAGGGTGTCGACGATATCCACGTGCAGGGGTCGAGCGACACTGGTCGCCTGCACCGCGAGCAGCGACCACTTGGTGGTCGTGGCGCCATCGACGGTGACCGAGTAGCTGAGGGGATAGACCCCGTCACACAGGCCGCTCGCGCAAGCGAGATGAAGTCGCGCGGGCCGGCTCGTGCAGTGCGACGGGTTGCTCGCGGGCGACCGGGTGAACATCGAGACCGTGATGGTTACCTTGTCGTGGCTGACGCAGTCGAGGTCGAAGTTTCCCGTCGTCGACGTGGCGGCGCTGCCCGCTCCGGTGCCGCTGTAGATCGCTGGCAGTTCCGAGCGCTCGATGATCCGCGGGTAGAGCGATATCTGCGCGAGGGGCTTCGAGGAAGCTGGTGCGTTGATTGCGAAAGTGACGCTGAAGCGCGAGTAGCCCTTTGGGGAGAGTCTGGTGACCGCGCTTTGGTGCTGGAGCGTGAAAGTGGGCGTCGTCTCAGCGTGCGCGGCCGCGGGCCACGTCACCGCCGCGAGGCTGAGGAGTACGACGCTGAGCGCCCGCCACCAGGTCGAAAATCGGTGGAACATGCTGCTACAGGCTACCTTCGGTTTCGCTTGAAGTTAGGCGCACTACCCTCGTTCGCAATGACTTCATTTGAACAGGTCCACGAACGACTGAGCGACATCGCGCATTTCTCGGCTTCGCTCGCTCGCGCCTTCGCTGACGCGGGTTTTTCCCTGTACGCGGTCGGTGGTTCGGTGCGCGACGCGGTGCTTGGTCTGGAACGTGGCGACGACTACGAGATCGACTTCACGACGAACGCACGACCCGACGATATTGCCCGACTGATGAAGCCGCTCTGCACCGCCCTGTGGGAGCAGGGGCGGGCCTTCGGCACGATCGGCGGCACCCTTCGAGACAGCGGCGTCAAGGCCGAGGTCACCACGTTCCGATCCGAGGCGTACGTGGACCATTCGCGCAAGCCTTCAGTGGAGTGGGGCGACTCGCTCGAGGCTGACCTCAGCCGGCGTGACTTCACGATCAACGCGCTGGCCCTCGACGTGGTGGCACTGGAGAAGCAGACTCCGGGAGTGCAGACGCTGTTCGACTACTACAACGGATTCAACGACCTGCACGAGCGCATCCTGCGTACGCCGATCGACCCTGAAGTGCTGTTCAGCGACGACCCTCTTCGGATGCTGCGCGCCGCCCGCTTCGCCGCCCGCTTCAATCTGGCCATCGACCCGGCAATCGAGAGCGCCGCGACGAAGATGGCGGAGAAGCTCTCGATCGTCTCGGCGGAGCGGATCCGCGGCGAACTGGATCTTCTCATGGTGACCGAGCAGCCTTCGCTCGGCCTCGATTTCATCGTGCGCACCGGTTTGGCCGACTACTTCATCCCCGAACTTCCTAAACTGCAACTCGAACAGGACCCGATCCACCAGCACAAGGACGTCTTGAAGCACACGTGGGCGGTGGTGGACAAGACCTCCGCCGACCTGGCCCTGCGTCTCGCGGCGCTCTTCCACGACATCGGAAAGCCCCGCACGAGGGCTATCAGCGAAGAGGGCGTCACGTTTCGATTCCATGAGATCGTGGGGGCGAAGATGACGCGAAAGAGAATGCTCGCCCTGAAGTACTCCCAGGAGATGATCGACGACGTGAGCACGCTGGTGGAGCTCCATCTGCGGTTTCACACCTACAAGATGGGCTGGAGCGACAAGGCGGTGCGCCGCTACGTTCGTGACGCCGGGCCGCTCCTCGACGAGCTCAATGAACTGACGAGGTGCGACTGCACCACCAGAAACGCGCGAAAGGCCGCGACGCTGGCGCAGCGAATGGACGAATTGGAGTTGCGCATCGCCGAGCTTCGCGAGCAGGAAGACCTGAGCCGCCTGCGTCCCGCGCTCGATGGTGTCGCGGTCATGGAACTGCTCGGCATCCCGCCAAGTCGCGTGGTCGGCCGGGCGCTCGACTTCCTGATGGAGATTCGACTCGACGAGGGCGAGATCAGCCCCGCCGAAGCGGCAGTGCGGCTGCGTGAATGGTGGGCTGACCAGCCAAAATGAGACTTACCCGGCGCCTATTTGTCCGAGTCCGACGTTTCGCAAGAATAAAAAGACCTCTTGGCTTCACCGAGGTGACAGCGCAAGAGGTCTCTTCATTCTGGCACCCAACCGTTCTGACTTTAGGTTGTGCAGTGCGCGTGACGCCCGAGCGTCATCAAATCGTAACTATGGCCAGACCGGGTTGGCGGCACCCCCGTCGGCGAACTCCTCGACCATGTTGTGGGCGATGTCGTCGTGGAACTGCACGGGTGGCGACTTCATGAAGTACGCCGATGGTCCGATCAGTGGTCCGCCGATGCCGCGGTCGAGCGCCACCTTGGCGCAACGCACGGCGTCGATGATGACGCCGGCCGAGTTCGGGGAGTCCCACACTTCGAGCTTGAGCTCGACGTTGAGCGGCACGTCGCCGAAGTTGCGGCCCTCCATGCGGATGTAGGCCCACTTGCGGTCGAGCAGCCACGGGATGTGGTCGCTGGGTCCGATGTGCACGTCGTCAGGGTCCATGGTCGTGAGCTCGAGTTGCGAGGTCACGGCTTGGGTCTTGGAGATCTTCTTGGATTCGAGGCGGTCTCTTTCGAGCATGTTCTTGAAGTCCATGTTCCCGCCAACGTTCAGCTGGTAGGTGTGGTCGAGGGCCAGTCCACGGTCCTCGAACAGCCGCGTGAGGACCCGGTGCACGATCGTGGCGCCGACCTGGCTCTTGATGTCATCGCCGATGATCGGCACACCGGCGTCGGTGAATTTCTTCGCCCATACCGGGTCCGAGGCGATGAAGACGGGAATCGCGTTGACGAAGGCGACGCCGGCGTCGAGAGCGGCCTGCGCGTAGAAGCGCTGGGCTTCTTCGGATCCGACGGGCAGGTACGAGACCAGCACCTGGGCCCTGGCGTCACGTAGCGCTTGGGCGACGTCGACGGGCTCAGCGGGTGACTCCTCGATGGCGGCGCGATAGTACTTGTTGAGGCCATCCATGGTGGGCCCGCGTAAGACCGTCACGCCCAGCGAGGGAACCTCGGCGAACTTGATGGTGTTGTTCTGTCCGCCGTCGATCGCCTTGCCGAGGTCGTTGCCGACCTTGGAGGCGTCCACGTCGAACGCCGCCACGAACTCGAGGTCGCTGACGTGATAGCCGCCGAGTTCGACGTGCATCAGGCCGGGGACGTTGTCGCCCTGCTTGGCGTCCCTGTAATAGGTGACACCTTGAATAAGTGAGCTAGCGCAGTTTCCGACGCCCGCAATCGCCACGCGAATCTTTTCCATGGCTCTCCTTTCCTACTTCGCTTCTCGCGCGAAGGTTTGCTGGTTACTGCGTTCGGTGGTCAACAGGCTGTCAATCCACGCGAGGTCCAACTCCACGCCCTGCGCTGCGTGTTCCATCACGCTGCGGGCATAGGTGTCGAGTTGTTCGTTGTTGGCGCCGGCTCGAACTTCCGCGAGGCGCTCGACGAGATCGGTCCTTCGTCGCTCCAAGAGTCCGACGCGGAGGTTGGGGGTGAGGTACTTGGCGAGGGCCATGCGCAGGGAGAAGTTCCGGCTGTCATCGAGTGTCGCGGTGTCGGCGAGGAGTCGCACGAACTCCTGGCGCCCCTGCTCGGTGATCCGATAGACCTTGCGGCCGCGACGGCCCAAGCCCTGAGTCGTGCGAAGCGAGCGCAGCGAGGCGCGCTCGCCCGAGAGCGAACCGGTGGAGATCGAATTCACACGGAGCTCGTTCGACGTGACCGCCTCGACGAAGCCGGAGCGTTCGAGACGGGCCAGCGCAGGGTAGATGGAGCCGAAGGAGACGTTGGCCCATACGCCAAGGCGGTCGCGCAGCTGGGTGCGGATCTCGTAGCCGTGGTGGTCGCGGTCCATGAGCAGTCCTAGGATGGCGATGTCTAACACGCGAATCATCATATCACTTCGATATATCGAACGTGACGTTTGGGTATTAATCGGCATCTTACGGCGGGGCGGTAGTGTCACCCCTAATGGATAAGAGCTTTCGCACCAGCACCGCGAATGGAGCGGTCGTTGAGTTCGGTCTGGTCCGCCACGCCCTCCTGGCCAAACTTTCCCAGGGCACGCTTCGCTACGAGGACATCTGCGACGCGCACCCCGAGTTGCTGCGGGCGGCGAAGAACATCGGCCGATCGACCGGCGAGACCTGTCCGGTGTGCTCCGAGGCCGAGTTGGTCGAGGTGACCTACGTCTTCGGCGCCCGCCTGCCCGCCGGGGGCACGTGCCCGACGTCGAGGGCCGAGCTGCTGAAACTTGAGCGCCGTGAAGAACCAGTCCAGTGCTACGCGGTCGAGGTGTGCGTGGCGTGCTCGTTCCACCACCTGGTTCGAAAGTGGTCCGCCGGAGGTCGCCGGGCCCGACGAGCCCCGGCACGCCAGCAGCGAAAGGTCGGCGAATGAGCTTGAGCGTTCCCCAGATCCGTGCGCGCAAGCGAAGCCGCGGCGCGGCGCCGATCGTGATGGTGACCGCTTACGACGAGCCCGGCGCGCGCTACGTGGATGCGGCGGGTGTCGACATCATCCTCGTGGGTGATTCGGTAGCGAACGTCGTCATGGGACAAGAGGACACGCTGCACGTCACGGTCGAGCAGATGTGCCACCACGTCCGAGCGGTCGCTGCCGCGAAGCCGAAGGCCCACATCGTGGCGGACATGCCCTGGATGAGTTACCACGTCGACGTCGCTGACAGCGTGCGAAACGCGGGCGCCCTCGTGCGCGCGGGCGCGCAGAGCGTGAAACTCGAAGGTGGCCGGGTGCGACGGGAGGTGGTTCGCGCCTTGCTCGACGCGGAGATCCCGGTCATGGGTCATCTGGGTCTCACCCCTCAGAGCGTGCTGGCCTTCGGCGGTTTCAAGGTGCAGGCGAAGACCCGTGAGGCGTCGGAGTGGCTCATAAAGGACGCCACCGTCTTGCAGGACGAGGGGGTGTACGCCATCGTCATCGAAGGGGTTCCCAACGTCGTGGGGACCCGGGTCACCGAGGCCCTCGAGATCCCGACGATCGGCATCGGCGCGGGGCCCGATACCGACGGCCAGGTCCTGGTGTTCCATGATCTCCTGGGGATGACGGACCGGACCCCCGCGAAGTTCGTTCGACAGTATGCAGACCTTGGTTCCCTGATCACAGGTGCGATTAGTGATTTCGCCCGTGACGTGCGCAGTGGCGATTTTCCGAGCGCTGCCGAGTCCTACGACAACCCCGAGGACCTGCTCAACTAGCCAATCCTGGCGTCGTGGAGTAGAGTTGTCTTTCCCGCAAGCGTGGGAAGCAGCAAATGAACCCTGCTCTGTTTTCCGCAGAGCCCGGCCTGGCCGGACCAGAGGGAAAGGAAACCGGCCATGAGGCCCTATGAAACCATGATTGTGTTCGACACTTCCGTCGACGCGCAGTCCATCCAAATCGCTCTCGATCGAGCGCTGGAAACCATCCGATCGAACGGCGGAAACCCTGGAGCCATCGACCGTTGGGGCAAGCGTCCCTTGGCGTACGAGATCAACAAGCGCAAAGAGGGCTACTACGTTCTGGTGGAGTTCAGTGGCGAGTCGGCGACGGTTGTCGAGCTTGACCGAATCCTGACCCTGTCAGACGAGGTCCTCCGCTTCAAGATTCTTCGTCGCAACGATCGAGCGAGCGCCAGCCGTGTTACGGCTCAGGCGTAAGTTCGGGCGCCTAGCGATTTAAGGAGAAGAAATGGCTGACAACACCATTACCGTCGTCGGGAACGTGACCCGCGACCCCGAGCTCAAGTTTCTGAACAGCGGGCAGGCTGCACTGCGTCTTTCGATCGCCGTGAACCGGCGCTGGCAGAACCGCCAGACCCAGGAGTGGGAAGAGCGAGTGTCGTACTTCGAGGTGGTCGCCTACGGCTCGACCGCCGAGAACGCCGCCAACTCCCTGCAGAAGGGCGCCCGCGTCATCGTGTCGGGCCGCCTCGAGCAGCGCAGCTGGGAGACCGAGAACGGCGACAAGCGTTCCATCGTCGAGATCAACGCCGACGAGATCGGGCCCTCCCTGCGCTTCGCCACTGCAGTCGTTACCAGGACACCCCGCGCCGAGGGCGGAAACTTCCAGTCGAATGATCGACCGGCCGCCGCCCCGCGTTCGAACGAACCAAGTACCTACGCCTTTGATGAGGAGCCTTTCTAATGCCACGTAAGAATATGCCAACTATGCCCAAGAGGGCCCCGAAGATCGACACTCGTCGCGGCGCCAAGAAGAAGCCCTGCTCCTTCTGTCAGCACGGCGTCGGCACTGTTGACTACAAGGACCTCGCGCAGCTTCGCAAGTACATCTCAGACCGCGGCAAGATCCGCGGCCGCAAGGTGTCCGGCAACTGCCAGCAGCACCAGCGTGACGTGACCGACGCCATCAAGACGGCCCGTGAACTCGCACTGCTGCCCTACACCCAGCGCACCGTGACCGAGCGTCGCGGTGGCCGCGGCAGTCGTGACGACCGTGGCCCGCGTGGCCCGCGCCCCGACCGTGACAACGTCGAGGCCGTGGTCGAGTCCGACGTCGAGACCGATGTACTGCTCGAGGACGCCAGTGAGGCGGCCGAAGTGTTCGAGACCAAGCTTGCCGAGGAGGTCAGCGAATGAAAGTCCTACTTCGTAGCGACGTCGTCGGCGTAGGCCGACGCGGCGACATTGTCGAGGTGAGGTCCGGGTACGCCCGTAACTTCCTGCTGCCAACCGGCGCGGCCCTGAAGGCGAACGAGACCATGGAGATCCAGGCGGCTTCGATGCGCAAGGCCCGTGACATCCGAGACGCGCAGAGCCGCAGTGCCGCCGAGACCCAGCGATCGATCATCGAGCAGGCGACGGTCACCGTGGCGGCTCGCGCGAGCGCCAACGGACGTCTCTTCGGTTCCGTGACCGAGGCGGACATCGTCAATGCGATCCGCACCGCCACCAACATCTCGTTGGACCGTCATGCGATCTCGATGGCCGAGCACCTGAAGGAACTGGGTACCTCGACCGTAGCTGCCACCTTGTTCGATGGCGTTGTCGCCACCGTCAACGTGGAGGTTGTGGCTAAGTAGCCCAATCGTTTATCGCCTTTTGATGCTGCCGGGGCCGAGCGCCCCGGCAGCATTCATGTCACACGCCTATGGGAAGTTGATAATGGGAGTTAGGCACAGGATTTTCCCCATGTTGTTGTTCTTGCGACACACAGCCATTATCGACAACCGTTGAGGTCTTATGACGCAGATTGAAACAGACCGCAGCCGAACCGCTCCAGGCGGCGGACGAATACCACCAAGTGCTATCGAAGTCGAGGAGTCCTTGATCGGCGCGATGCTGCTTTCGCAAGAGGCCGTGAGCATCGCGTACGAGAACGTGCAGGCCGAGGATTTCTATCGTCCGCTGCATGGTCAGATCTTCAGCGCGATCGTCGCGCTCGCGAACGCCGGTGAGCCGGTCGACTACGTCACGGTGCAGGCGAAGCTCCAAGAGCGCGGCGCCGTCGCGGTGGAGCTCGGCGTGCTGTCGTCGCTCCAGATGAACACGCCCTCGGCGTCGAACGCGCAGCATTACGCGGAGATCGTGCGCGAGAAGGCCCAGCAGCGGCGCCTGATCGCGGTCGCCGGCGAGATCGTCGACGACGCGTACGTCGCCACTGACGACGTGGTCGGCTTGATCGACGAGGCGGAGCGGAAGATCAACCAGATAGGCGACGAGCGCAAGTCCGATACGGTCTCGCCGTTGCAGCGCTTGCTGCTCAATGAAGCAGACATCCTCGAGGAGCGAGGCGAGACGAGGGGGCAGTTCAACGGCCTCGAGACCGGCTACAAGTCGCTCGACCTGGTGCTGCAGGGACTGCAACCGAACAGCCTCACGATCGTGGGTGCTCGTCCCGCGATGGGTAAGACCGCGTTCGCTCTCGGGATCCTCGTGCACGTGGGAGCGGTCGTGCAGCGTCCCGCGTTGTTCTTCTCCTTGGAGATGAGCCGCCAGGAGCTGGCCGAGCGCATCCTCGCTTCGACAGCTCGCATCGACTCCTCGAAGTTGCGGACCGGCGACCTCAGCGATTCGGACTGGAACCGGGCGCACGAGGCGTTCGGGTACCTCCAGTCGGCGAAGGTGTTCATCGACGACAACCCGAGCCTCACGGTCATGGACGTGCGCGCGAGGGCTCGGCGCATCAAGCAACAGAACGGCGACCTGGGCGTCGTGATCATTGACTACCTGCAACTGATGAGCTCTCGCGGGCGAGCGGAGAACCGTCAGGTCGAAGTCTCGGAAATGAGCCGTTCACTCAAAATCTTGGCTCGAGAATTGGGATGTCCCGTCATTGCGCTCTCGCAGCTTTCAAGGAAGTTGGAGGAACGCGCCGACAAGCGTCCGATGATGAGCGACCTTAGAGAATCAGGTTCGCTCGAGCAGGACGCCGACGTCGTGCTCTTCCTGTTCCGACCCGAGCAGTATGGCGAGGTCGCCAATGACAAGAAGTCCGAAGCCGAGATCATCGTGGGCAAGAACCGCAATGGCCCAACCCGCACCGCACACCTCACGTGGCGCGGAGAGTTCGCCCGCTTCGACAACGTGGCAGAAGCGCGAGAAATCTAGCCTCGGGACCCGAGAGGCCCATCGTCGTGATCGACCGGGCCGGTGGTTCGCGGAATGGTGACACTGCAGACATCGAAGGGCGTTGATGAGGCGAGACCGCTACTGAGGCGGGAGACCCGTTGGCGAGGTCGTTGGAGAACCGTTTCCTGCCGCGAGGCGCTCGATGCTGGCATCGACCTCCCCGCCGACGAGTATCGCGAGACCTGTCAGGTAGAGCCAGAAGATCAGCAGCGCGACGCCCGCGAAGGCCCCGTAGGTGCTCGCGTAGTTGCCGAAACTCGAGGTGTAGAACGAGAAGCCGAGAGAGACGAGGGCCCACAGAATCGTCGCGAGGATTGCGCCTGGGCTGGTCCATCGCCAGTGCAGCTCGCGTCGATTGGGAGCCAAGAAGTAGACGAGCGACATCAGCAAGTTCATCAACGTGAGTGCCATCACCCATCGAAGCAGTGTCCATACGGCGCTGAACGCGCCGCCGGCCAGGGGCACATTATCTCGAATGAGGCTGCCTAGTTGCGGACCGAAGATGACCAACGTCGACGCCGCGCCCCCGAGAAGCGTCGCTCCAAGAAGCAACGGCATCGCCACCACCCTCTTGGCGAGGAACTTCCGGTCCATCGGTAGCGAGAAGGCCATGTCGAGGCCTTCTTCGACGATCACCATTCCCGAAGTGGCACTCCAGAGGGCCACGACAGACGCGACGATGGTGGTCCAGAGGTCAGCGCTGCTGCGTTGAGTGGCGTGATCGATTGCTTTCGTGAAGACGTCAGCTGCTCCCGACGGCAGGAGTTTGGTCAGTCCGTTGATGAGGTTGATCACGTCGCTGCGGGGCACAGTCACCAACGTCGCAATCCCCAAGAGGGCGATGATGATGGGAAAGATCGCGAGAAACCATCGGTAGGCGAACGCCCCGGCAGCGATGTTGACGCGGTTGCTCTTGATGCTGTCGAGTGCCGACCGGAGAATGACCCTCCAGCCACGAGGTCGTAGTACCTCGATCTCGACGAGAAGGCCGGGCTCATCCGGCGAACTGACCGGTCCGAGCAGTGTGGACCAGGCTTCTTGGAGTTGCTGCAGCGTGTGCCGCTCCCGGCTCAACGGACAAACCCAGATGAAGTGGCGAAGCGATCACCTGGCACGAGCCCCCGCACTTGGTCGTGATGCGGCGAGGGAGCGTACGCTTTCACGGGCCAACTCTACAAGTGGCGAGAGCAGCCGGACACGCCGCCGTAGGCGCTGCGTCGGAGCGTTGACAGTGCGCGAGACGTCTCAGGCTGGTACGAAGCTGCTCACGCTGCGTCGGCGTGTAGAGCAGGCGTCGAGCGGGCAGCTAACTGAAGCGCAGGCGCATTCGAACGTGGCCGGTCTCGTTCGTTGCTTGCCTCACTTGGCGTTACCATCACGGTACGTGCGGCTGCTTCACGCCGCACATTGTCCACTTTCCCGACGAAGTGGACGGGGTGGTGGCGTGCAGGAGCAACGGCAACCTGAGCGCCAAATCCCCTGCGGTCCGACGCGCGTTCCCTCGCGTGCTCGTGGCACGCCACCCTTGCTTTCCTGCAAGTCATTAGGTAGCCTAATTAGGTAACCTAATGACTTAAGGAGCTTCACTTGGGTGCAAACCATTCGAATGCGGCGGTTCTTGAGGGAAGCGATCTGACTGATGCCGTCGAGGAGCTGGACGTGGACCTTTCCGCGGCGGTATCGCGGCTCTTTCGACGCCTCCGAGCAGAGAGAGTGGACGAGCAGATCGGTGATTCGCACCGAACGGTGCTGGCGCTGCTCGTGAAGGAGGGCCCGCGGACCCTTCGCGCATTGAGTGATCACGAACACGTCAAGCCGCCATCGATGAATCAGACCGTGAATCTGCTGGTTCGCTCCGGTTACGTGGAACGGCGAGACGATCCCGCGGACGGCCGCAAGGTGATCCTCGCGGCGACCAGCGCGGGGGAGGCGCTGATCGCCGAGACGCGACGGCGTCTGCACGCGTGGCTGCAGTCACAGCTCCGTGAGTTGTCGGCGACGGAGCGCGACGCCCTTTCGGTCGCGACGCGCATTATCGACAAGATCGCCAACGCATGAGCGTCGACACGATGGCTTCACTGGAGCCGCAGGTCTCGGCGCGCTACAAGTGGCTCGTGCTCACGAACACCACTGTGGGCGTGCTGCTCGCGACCATTGATTCGTCCATCATGTTGATAGCGATGCCCGACATCTTCCGAGGCATCAAGCTGAATCCCCTGGCACCCGGCAACAGCTTCTACTTGCTGTGGATGATTCTCGGATTCCTGGTCGTGAGCAGCGTGCTGGTCGTGAGCCTCGGGAGACTCGGCGACATGTACGGCCGGGTGAAGATGTACAACCTCGGCTTCGTCATCTACACGGTGTCCTCGCTGGTGCTCACCGTTGACCCGATGACCGGTCAATCGGGCGCCCTCTGGTTGATCATCGGGCGTCTCTTTCAGGGAGTCGGGGCGGCATTCCTGATCGCCAACTCCGCCGCGATCCTCACCGATGCATTCCCCTCGAACCAGCGCGGGCTCGCGCTCGGCATCAACAACATGGCGGGCATCAGCGGCTCCTTCATCGGCCTCATCCTCGGAGGCGTGCTCGGAGCAATCGATTGGCGGCTGGTCTTCCTCATCTCCGTGCCCTTCGGCATCTTCGGCACTGTCTGGTCGTACGTCAACCTGAAGGAGCTGGGCGAACGACACAGCGCGAAGATCGACTGGGCCGGGAACGTCACGTTCGCGGTGGGATTGATCCTGATAATGATCGGCATCACGTACGGCATCGAGCCCTCGGGCGGCAAGACCATGGGCTGGACGAGCCTGCCGGTCATCGCGGAGCTCACCGTGGGCGTCGCATCGATGATCATGTTCCTGTTCATCGAGGCCCGGGTGGCCGAACCGATGTTCCGACTCCCGCTCTTCAAGATCAAGGCCTTCGCCTTTGGCACGCTCGCCACCTTCCTTTCGGCCATTGGGAGAGGGGGGCTCATGTTCATGCTCATCATCTGGCTGCAGGGAATCTGGCTTCCGCTGCACGGCTACGACTTCGAACGCACGCCGCTGTGGGCGGGAATCCTGATGTTGCCGTTGACGGTGGGTTTCCTCTTGGCGGGGCCACTGTCGGGATACCTCTCGGACCGCTTCGGCGCCCGCTACCTGGCCACCGGGGGCATGATCGGAGCGGCGGCATCCTTCGTCCTTCTCCTCACGCTCCCGATCAACTTCAATTACGTCGACTTCGCCGTGATTCTCCTGGTCTTCGGACTGTCGATGGGCGCCTTCGGCTCTCCGAACAGGGCTGCGGTGATGAACAGCCTGCCCGCTCGCCACCGGGGCGCCGGCGGCGGGATGAACGCCACGTTCCAAAGTTCGGCGCAGGTACTCTCGATCGGGATCTTCTTCACGTTGATGATCGTCGGGCTGTCGAGCACACTGTCGGTCACCCTCACGCACGGACTCATCGTGCACGGCGTGCCCACGGCAATCGCGACCAAGATCGGCAACCTGCCGCCCGTGTCGATTCTCTTCGCGGCCTTCCTGGGCTACAACCCGGTCAAGTCACTGGTGGGTGCCAAGGTGCTTGGTCATCTCACCGCCGCGAACCGGACCGACCTCATCGGACATTCCTATTTTCCGAACCTGATCTCGGCACCCTTCCACTCGGGACTCAAGTCGGCGTTCGTCTTCGGCGTCATTGTGTTGTTGATAGCCGCCGCGGCGTCCTGGTCGCGGGGATCGCGGTTCGTCAATGAAGAGCCCCCAGGGCCCGCTGTGGCAACTATCGAAGTCGCGGACCGTTCCACAACGGACGCGGTGATCGACTGAGTCGCCGCCGCTGAGCGTCCGCTCGTGGAAAGGTCTTTATGCCTTCCACGCCCATGAGAGGATTGCGTCGAAGATGAATTCAACTGCTAGGAGTGCTCGTGGTGAGTCATGCGATCAAGACCTTCGCGCTTTCCAAGGATTTCGGCGACACAACAGCATTGCGAGATCTCGACATCGAGGTGGGAGAGGGTGAAGTCGTTGGATGCCTGGGCCCCAACGGCGCTGGCAAGACGACGCTGATCCGTCTGCTACTCGGACTGCTGATTCCAACCAAGGGTCATGCTGAGATCTTCGGCCTGGACTGTCACCGCCAGACCGTCGAGGCGCACGGACGCTTGGCGTACGTGGCGGGGGAGGCGAATCTCTGGCCCTCGCTGACGGTCACCGAGACCCTGCACCTCCTCGGCCAGGTCCAGGGTCAGGTCGACGCCGGGTACCGAGACGAGCTCGTGGAGCGATTCGAGCTCGACGCGTCGAAGAGGGTTCGTGCCCTCTCGAAGGGCAACCGCCAGAAGTTGTCGTTGGTCGCGGCACTCATGACGCGCGCGGACCTGCTGATTCTTGACGAGCCGACCAGCGGACTCGATCCGCTGATGGAGCAGGCCTTTCGCGCGTGCATCGGAGAAGCCAGGGAGCGAGGACAGAGTGTGCTGCTTTCGTCGCACATCCTCAGTGAGGTTGAGGTGCTCTGCGACCGGATTGGAATCCTGCGCTCCGGAGTACTCGTCGAGATGGGAACCCTCGCAGAGATGCGCCACCTCTCCGCTCTCAGTGTCGAGGCGACGTTCAAAGGCGCGGTGCCGGACGTTTCTCGCGTCCCCGGAGTCTCGATGGTCGAAGTCCTCGGAACGTCGCTGAAATGTCAGGTGCACGGATCCATCGAGCCCCTTCTCAAGGAGCTGGCCGGCTCCGGGGTCCTGGAGCTTCTGAGCCGCGAGCCGTCCCTCGAAGAGCTGTTCCTGTCCCATTACGGGGCCCCTTCGCCCGCCGAGAACGACCCCGGCAATGCAGGCTGAGGCTCCACCCCTCGTGACGCGCACGCGCGACGCGACGTCGGGCTCGATGATCGCTCGCCTCACCGGTCGCAAGGCGGTTCGCTCGGGGCTCGGATGGGGACTGGTGTTCGGCCTGTATGTCGCAACCCAGGCGCTCTCGTACGCCTCGAGCTACGCCACACCAGCCGCGCGCCAGCTCTTGGTGGTGCAGTTCGGGCGCAATCCCGGTATCAGCGCCCTCGTCGGTCCGGCGAACCAAATCGGCACGGTGCCGGGGTTCACCGAGTGGAAATGCCTGATGTTCCTCGCCATCACCGCCGCGGTCTGGGGCATCTTGACCAGCACGAAATTAATGAGGGGCGAAGAGGACGCGGGACGCTGGGAACTTCTGCTCGCGGGCCGCACGACCCGCCGTGGCGCGGCGGTCCAGGCCCTCGTCGGCCTGGCGGTGGGAGTGCTCGCCTTCTTCGTGGTTGCGGGCGTCATCACGGTGGCGACGGGACGTCCGGCGAAGGTCGGCATCAGCGCGGGCGGGGCGCTCTTCCTTGCGCTCGCCATCGTGTCGGGCGCGGCGATGTTCACGGCCGTCGGCGCGCTCGCCAGTCAGCTGTCGTCGACTCGACGCCAAGCCGCTGGCTACGCGTCCGCGCTGCTCGGAGTGAGCTACGCGTTGCGCATGGTCGCCGATGCGGGAACCGGCCTCACGTGGTTGCGTTGGTTCAGTCCTCTCGGCTGGATCGAGGAGCTCGATCCCTTGACGAATCCGAATCCTCTCGCGCTCATCCCCATTGCCCTATTGGTCATCGTCGCAGCGATTCTGACGGTCTACGCGGCGGGACGTAGGGACCTCGCGGCGAGCATCCTGCCCGACCATTCGACGTCAAGGCCGCGTCTGCGCCTGCTCAACGGCCAGGCTGGACTCGCGCTGCGCCTGACGCGCCCGACGCTGCTCGCGTGGGCGGGGGCGATCATCGCCTACGGCCTGCTGCTCGGGAGCATCGCACGATCGGGGGGAAAGATCATCACCAGTTCGCCGAGCATGCGCCTGGTCTTCGCGCGCCTCGGTGTCACCGGCGCGGAGGCCTACCTCGGGTTCTCCCTGCTGGTCATGGCGATGGCGTTGAACTTCGTCGCGGCCGGCCAGGTCAGCGCGACGAGGACAGAGGAGTCGTCGGGCCGACTCGAGTACCTTCTCGTGCGTCCGGTGTCGCGCCATTCATGGCTCGGATGGCGAATCGCCTTGGCGGCGGGGGCCCTCGTCGCCGGCAGCCTGCTCGCCGGTGCTTCGACATGGATCGGTGCCGCGAGCGAGCACGCCGGGGTGGGTTTTGGCACGATGATGGCGGCGAGCCTGAACGTCGTTCCCCCGGGCCTGCTGCTGCTCGGAATCGGCGTCCTCGCCTACGGCGCGCTGCCGCGCTTCTCGGTGTCGGCGACCTACGCGGTGCTGGTCTGGTCCTTCCTGATCGAGATCACGGGCGGGGTCGTGAACGTGAACCATTGGCTACTCGACACCTCCGCATTCCATCAGATGGCGGCGGCGCCCGCGGTGCCGATCGACTGGACGACGAACGGCGTCATGGTCGCCGTCGGAGCCGCGTGCGCCGCAGGAGGATTCTTCTTCTTCTCGCACCGAGACCTGAAGGGCGAGTGACCAGAAAGGGCGTCGGCTATTTCGGCTGCATGCGGATGCCGGCATCGATGCGAATCGACTCGGCGTTCATGTAACTGTTGGAGAGCAGTTCCACGGCGAGCGACGCGAACTCCTCGGAGTAACCGAGGCGCTTGGGGAAGAGCACGCCGGCGCCGAGGCGCGCCTTGAACTCCTCGGACTGGGGACCCGTGCCGTAGATGGGGGTGTCGATGAGCCCGGGCAGGATGCAGTTCGCACGCACGCCGATCGGCGCGATGTCGCGCGCCAGCGGCAACGTGAGACCGACGACACCGCCCTTGGACGACGAGTAGGCGACTTGGCCGATCTGGCCGTCCTCGGCGGCGACCGAGGCGGTGTTGACGAGGGCGCCGCGCATGCCGTCGACGTCGGGCGTGTTGTGGCTCATCGCCGTCGCCGCCAGGCGACAGACGTTGAAAGTGCCGACGAGGTTGATCTCGATCACCTTCTTGTAGAGCTCGAGGTCGTGGGCCGACGAGTACTCGCCGTCCTTGCCGATGGTCCGTGTGGCCCAGCCGATGCCCGCGCAGTTCACCGCGCTCCAGAGCGGGGCCATGGCCTTCGCCGCCTCGATCGCCTCGATCACCTGCTCGGTGTTGGTGACGTCGCAGTGCACGTAGGCGCCGCCGATCTCCTTGGCGACCTCGCCGCCGCGCTCGTCGTTGAGGTCGGCGATGACCACCTTCACGCCGCGGGCGGCGAGCAGGCGGGCCGTGGCCTCACCGAGTCCCGAGGCACCGCCGGTGACGACGGCCGATGTGTTGTTGAGTTCCATGGATACTCCTGTCTTAGGGTCAGCAAAGGTCTGCGGGACCGTACACGAGTAAAGCAGACAATGCGGGTGCGTTGGTTCGGCGCGCGAATCGCCTTGAAAAGTTCGTCAGTATCAGCCGATTTGGGCAGTGGCGTGCAGATCGTCCATGGTGAGACTGACGACCTGGCGGTAGGCGTTGATGGTGCCCTCCCGATCGGCGATGATCGAGGCCTGGGCCGCCAAGGCCTGGCGTTGGAGCTTCGCCTGGTAGTTGAGCTCCCAATGGAGCCACAGCCACGGCAGTCCGACGCCGATGACGACGGCGACCGGGATCAGTGAGAATGAGAAGATAGCTGCGAACATTGAGTCCTTCTTTCTGTTGTTGTCCCACTCCAAGTGTGTGGGATGAGTTCAAGACGTTGACATGACAGTTCGAAGCATCGGTTAAGAATCGCGGTCTCCCCGGCACGGTCCACGCGGGTTTCTCCTACATGTTCGGCGACGGCATCGGGTGTCCTAGCGTGGAAGCATGCCGTCGGCCTACGAATTCACGAAGGAGGAGTTAGCCCAGCTCCTCGACGGTGAGCCGCGATACCGCGTGGACCAGATCTGGCACGGCCTGTGGAGTGAGGGGCAGTCGATCGCCGACATCACCACGATCCCCAAGGCCCTGCGCGCTCGGCTGGGCGAGCAGTTCACGCCCGGCCTCGAGGTCGTCAATGACGTCGAGAGCGACCGTGGCGCCACCCGCAAGTGGGTGTTTCGCCTGCACGACGGTTCGACGATCGAGACGGTGCTGATGAGCTACGAGGACCGCGTGACGGTCTGCGTCTCGTCCCAGGCCGGCTGCGCGATGGGCTGCACGTTCTGCGCCACCGGTCAGGCCGGGTTCACGCGCCACTTGAGCGCGGGCGAGGTCCTGGAGCAGGTGATGTTCGCCGCGCGCGCCGCCGCGCCGCGCCGGCTCTCCAATGTCGTGTTCATGGGGATGGGGGAGCCGCTCGCGAACTACAACGTCACCGTCAACGTGGTCAAGCGGCTCCACGAGTATCGCGGGCTCTCCGCGCGCCACCTCACCGTCTCCACGGTCGGCGTCGCTCCCGCGATCGAGAGGCTCGCGCGAGAGGGGCTTCCCCTGACGTTGGCGGTGAGCCTGCACGCCGCGAACAACGAGACGCGCAACGAACTGGTCCCGCTCAACCGCCGCTATCCGCTCGAGCGGCTCCACGAGGCGTGCGAGTTCTGGATCGAGACAACCTCGCGCCGTCTGAGTTTCGAGTGGGCCCTCATCGACGGCGTGAACGACACCGACCAGGCCATCGAGGAACTGACGGCCTACGCCTCGTCGCTGCGCGCGCACGTCAATTTGATACCGCTCAACCCGACACCGGGCTACCTCGTGCGCGGTTCATCGACCGAGCGCGTGCGCGAGTTTCGCGATGGCCTCGAAGCGAGGGGCGTCAATGTCACCGTTCGAAACACCCGCGGCCGTTCCATCGACGCGGCGTGCGGTCAACTGGCCAACGTCACCAACGCCAAGCGTCGGTCGATCCCCGTCAGGTCGGCCTAGACCGCTTCGTGGGCCCAGAACCTGGGGCGCCAACGGATGAGGGCTAGCACGCCGAGAATGCAGGCGACTCCTCCCGAGACGATCGAGAACTCCACCGACGTGACGCTCGCGACGACGCCCGACTCCAGGTCGCCCAGGCGCGGGCCCCCGGTGACGACGGCCATCTGGACCGAGGAGATCCGTCCGCGGAACTCGTCGGTGATCGCGTTCTGCAGCACGGTGTTGCGAAGGATCGTCGAGATGACGTCGGTGGCGCCCGCGAAGGCGAGACAGCCCAGACCGACCCACATCACGTGCACGATCCCAAAGACCGCCATCGCCGCCCCCCACGCCATGACCACGAGCGCGATCAGGCGGCCCTGACGGCGAACGCGGTCGATCCAGCCGGTGAAGACGGCCATGACCATCGCGCCGACGCTCGGCGCGGCGTAGAGGAAACCGAGGGTCTGGGGACCCCCGTGGTACACCGCGATCGCCATGGCCGGAAACAGCGCCCTCGGCAGCCCGAAAACCATCGCGTTAAGGTCCGCCAGGTAGACCGCTTGGGCGATGCCGTTGGACCGCACGTAGCGGAACCCGTCGGCGATGGCTCGAAGCATCGCGGTCCCCGAGTGTTCACCGCCGGGCTTCATCGAGGACATGAAGACGGTAAAGAAGGCGAGGGCCACGAAGGTCGTCGCGTCGATCGAGTAGCACGACGAGAGACCCACCGACGCGAGCAGCACGCCGGCCACGAGCGTGCCCGCCCCCGCGCCGACGTTCACCAGTATCTGATTGAGCGAGTAGGCGGCGATCAGTTGGTCGGGCTTCACGAGCTTCGGGATCGCGGCACTGCGGATCGGTCCAGTGAATCCCGCGACGCCGGCGGCGAGCGCGGCGAGCGCGAGCAGCACCGCTAGCAGGCCGTGATGGAACTGGGTGTTGATGGCGAGGCCCGCGCTGAGCGCCGCCGAGGCGAACGAGCCGATGACGAGCAGCGTCCGCTTGTCGAGGCAGTCGCCCATCGCGCCGCCCCAGAGCGAGCCCGCGATGAGGAACGGAAGCTGGATGCCGCTCGCGAGGCCGACCCAGAGGCTCGAGTGGGTCTCGTGGTACACCTGATACGGAACCGCGACGACTGTCAAATTACTGCCGAGTAGCGAAACGAACTGGCCGAAGAACAAGAGTCGGAAGTTGCGGCTCTCGCGAAGGGGTCGCGTGTCGACGAAGAGCCTAGGCACTCGTTCATCGTAGGAGACTATGGTTCTAATCGGGTTGGTGGTCTAAGGAGAGTCGATGATCGACGGGGAACTCGTCCAGTTACTTTCACCCGAAGGCGAGCGCGTTTCGCACCCCGAGTACCAGAGTTCGCTCAGCGGTGACGAGATCCTCGGTCTCTATCGCGACATGGCGATAGTCCGCCGTCTCTGCAACGAGTCGACCTCGCTCCAGCGCCAGGGTCAACTGGCGCTCTGGGCCCCCGTCCAGGGCCAGGAGGCCGCGCAGATCGGCGCCGGGCGGGCCCTGGCACCGATGGACTTCACGTTTCCCTCGTACCGCGAACACGGCATCGCCTGGTGCCGCGGGGTTCCCCCTGAAGACATGCTCCGCGTCTTTCGCGCGGTGAGCAACGGCGGCTGGGATCCCCAGAGGTACCGCCACGCGTTGCCGGTAATTGTCCTCGGTAATCAGGCGCTTCACGCGGTTGGTTACGCCATGGGCGTGCAGCGCGACGGCGCCGAAGAGGCCGTGATGACGTTCTTCGGTGACGGAGCGTCGAGCCAGGGCGACGTGCTCGAGTCGTTCGTCTGGGCGGCGTCGTTCAATGCTCCCGTGGTCTTCTTCTGCCAGAACAATCAATGGGGTATCTCGACTCCCTCGACGCTCCAGTCGAGGGTCCCGCTCTACCGTCGCGCCCGCGGCTTCGGCTTCCCTGGCGTGCGCGTGGACGGCAACGATGTCCTGGCGGTGCACGAAGTCGCGAGGCGCGCCCTCGAGAACGCGCGCGTCGGCGGCGGGCCGACACTGATCGAGGCCTACACCTACCGAATGGGGGCACACACCACGTCCGACGATCCGACGCGGTACCGCGTGGACGCCGAGGTCGAGGTGTGGAAGCATCGCGATCCACTCGAGCGCGTGAAGGCGCTGCTCGTGCGCGAGTACCGGTTGAAGAGCGCGGCGTTCGACGAGATCGTCGCCGAAGCGGACGCGATGGCGTTGAAGCTGCGCGACGACGTGCTCGCCATGGGCAAGCCTGAACCCATCTCGATGTTCGACAACGCGTACTCCGCACGCCATCCCCTGATCGAGGAGGGGCGTCGCGAGATGGTCGAGCTCGGGATAAGCGGGGGCGCGAACTGATGACCACGCAGACCATGAACATGGCCAAGGCCCTCAACGAGGGACTTCGCCGCGCAATGGAGAGGGACAAGAAGGTCCTGCTGATGGGCGAGGACATCGGAAAACTTGGCGGCGTCTTTCGGATCACCGACGGCCTGCAGAAGGACTTCGGGGAGGACCGCGTCATCGACTCCCCGCTCGCGGAGTCGGCGATCGTCGGCACCGCCGTCGGCCTCGCGATTCGCGGCTACCGGACCGTCTGTGAGATCCAGTTCGACGGCTTCGTGTATCCCGCGTTCGACCAGATCGTCTCCCAGGTGGCGAAGATGCACAAGCGCTCGGAGGGCGTGTACATCATGGGCCTCGTGATCCGGCTGCCCTTCCAGGGCGGCATCGGCGCCATCGAGCATCATTCGGAGAGCCCCGAGGCGTACTTCGCGCACACCGCCGGGCTTCGCGTGGTGTCCTGCTCGACGCCCAACGACGCGTACTGGATGATCCAGCAGGCGATCGAGCACGACGACCCCATTATCTTCTGCGAACCCAAGAGCCGGTACTGGGAGAAGGGCGAGGTCGACCTCGACAACCCTCCCGGCGGCCTCTTCGAGACGGCGGTTCGCCGCGAAGGTAGCGACGTGACGGTCATCGGCTACGGATCGAGCGTGAAGACGATCCTTCGCGCCGCTGACACCGCGGCGAGCGAGGGCACGTCCATCGAGGTCATCGACGCCCGGTCCATCGCGCCACTCGATCTCGGGCCAATGGTCAAGTCCCTCGAGAAGACCGGACGGCTCGTGGTCGTCCAGGAGGCACCCCACACGGCGTCAATCGGATCCGAACTCGTCGCCGAGCTCACGGAACGCTGCTTCTACTCGCTTCGCGCCCCGGGGATCCGGGTGAGCGGCTATCACGTGCCCTACCCGCCGTCGCGGATCGAGGACGAGTACCGCCCGTCCGTGGACCGCATCCTCGACGCGGTCGACCGAGTGATGGGATTCGAAGGTTGAGCCAGGAAATCTTCCTCCTGCCCGACGTCGGCGAAGGACTCGTCGAGGCTGAGATCGTCACCTGGAAGGTGAAGGTCGGCGACGTCGTCGAGTTGAACCAACCACTCGTCGACATCGAGACCGCCAAGGCGACCGTCGAATTGCCGAGCCCCTACGCGGGAACCGTGCTCGCGTTGCACGGCGAGGTCGGCGACCTGATGGAAGTGCACAAGCCACTGATCACGTTCGAGGTGCTCGGCGAGCCCGGGCCGGCGACGTCGGCGAAGATCGAATCGCCGGTGGGTGAGGGCCGCGAGGCCGTCCTGATCGGCTACGGGGTGGCGAATGAGGACGGGCTCGCGACGCGCAAGCACCGTCGTTCCGCGGGTACGGGTCGGGCGCCGGTGCCGCCGGTCGAGGCCGTCACTGCCTCGCCGGCCGCCCAGAGCACTTCGCCGCGCAGCACTCCGCCGGTGCGGCTCTACGCGAAACAGCACGGCATCGACCTCGCCGCACTCGCCGGATCGGGCCGTGACGGCCTGATCACGCGCGGCGACGTCGAGCGGGCGGTGGGCGGCCCGCAGGCTTCCTCGGTGGCACCGGTCCGTGCCCGCGCGCCCATCACCGGTCCGAACACGACGTCGCGTTTCGTCGGGCGCGACCTCGAGCCGTGGTCGACCGGTCCGAAGGAGGAGCGCATCCCTGTGAAGGGCGTGCTCCGTTCAATGGCCGAGGCGATGGTCCAGAGCGCGTTCAGCGCGCCTCACGCCGCGGCGTGGGTTCGCGTCGACGTCACCAAGACCGTCGAGTTGCTCGCCGCCCTGAAGCAGCGCCCCAGCATGGCGGGTGTGCGGCTCTCGCCATTGACCATCGTCGCGTTGGCGGTCTGCGACGCCGCTCGTCACTATCCGGGGATCAACTCCAGCTTCGATGCCGCCGCGAACGAGGTCGTCGTTCGTCGCTCCGTCAACCTGGGAATCGCCGCCGACACGCCGCGGGGCCTGATCGTTCCCAACATCAAGGGTGCTGACCAGTTGGATCTGGTGGGAATGGCCGAAGCGCTGAGCGTGCTCGTGGAAAAGGCCCGAAACGGGACCACGACGCCCAACGAGATGATCGGCACGACGCTGTCCGTAACGAACGTCGGACCGTTCGGCGTGGATGCCGCGGTGCCGATCCTTCCTCCGGGCACCGGGGCGATTGTCGCTGTGGGAAGAATCGCCAAGGCCCCGTGGGTTGTCGACGACGCGGTCGTCGTGCGTCACGTCGTGGAGATCGCGATGTCCTTCGACCACCGTCAGGTGGATGGGGCCATGGCATCGGCGGTGCTCGCGCACATCGGCGCCTTCCTGCACGATCCCGCGACGGCGCTCCTGGCGGGCTAGGACTTCAGCTTCGCCAGCGCTTCGAGCGCTCGTTCTGCGTGGACGTTCATGTTCATCTCACTCGAGATGGCGTCGATCACCCGGCGGTCCGGACCGATCACGAAGGTCGTTCGCTTCACCTTCAGGAAGTCGACCGCCCGCTTCACGCCGAACTGCTTGGCGACCGCGCCGTCGGTGTCGGCGAGCAGCGGGTAGTCGAGGCTGTTCTCGGAGGTGAACCGGGCCTGACGTTCGACGCCGTCCATTGAGATGCCGACGCGCTGAGCGCCGAGGGCGGCGAACTCCGCCGCGAGGTCCCTGAAGTAGCAGGACTCCTTGGTGCAGCCCTTGGTCATCGCGGCGGGGTAGAAGAACAGGACCACCGGACCCGATTCGAGCAGCGTGGAGAGCGTGCGCGGCGCGCCGGTCTGATCGGCAAGCGTGAAGTCCGCGACGAGCTCACCAGTGTTCATCCGGACAGACTAGGCGTCGAGGCGAAAGCCCACGCCGCGGATGGTGATCAGGTGGCGTGGAGTGCCCGGATCGTCCTCGATCTTCTGACGCAGGCGTTTGACATGGGTGTCGAGGGTGCGGGTGTCGGAGAGCTCGAGGCCCCACCACAGCGTGTCGAGGCAGACCTCGCGCGTGACCACCTGACCGAGGTGCGAGGCGAAGAGCGCGAGGAGGTCGAACTCCTTGCGGCTCAGTTCGATCTCGATGCCCCGGCGGGTCACGGTGCGGCGAACGAAGTCGATGCGCAGGTCCCCGAACGTGATGATCTCGTCGTCGTTGCTCGGTACGGGCCGGCGCAGCACTGCCCGCATGCGGGCCACCAACTCGCGCAGGCGGTAGGGCTTGGTGACGTAGTCCGCCGCGCCGATCTCAAGACCCAGCACGACGTCGACCTCGGACGTGCGCGCCGACACCATGATCACCGGGACCCGCGACGTGTCGTAGATCTCGCGGCAGTAATCGATGCCCGAGCCGTCGGGGAGCATCACGTCGAGCAGCACCAGGTCCGGTTTCGAGGTGCTCATCACTTCGCGAGCCTGGTTGATGGTGCTCGCGGCGACGACCACGAAACCCTCGACGGTGAGCCCGATGTTGAGAGCGTCCTGGTAGCTCTCCTCGTCCTCGACGACCATCACCACGCTGCGCCCCTCGACGTCAGCCATGGTGGACTCGTTGGCGCGCGCCGGCACTTGGAGTAACTGCGACACGTGTCCGGCGGGGCCGGGGAGAGCGATACCGTTCACGTGTCATGAGCCAAACGTAAAGAGGCTGGGTTACCGCAAGGTGAAAGCCGCGCTATCGAAAGGTGGTAATTGAATGAAACCTTTCGACCCGTCGGTGAAAAGTGCGAGATCCGAGGGTGTTTCGGGTCCGGGCCTTGGCTCCGACGACCGACGGCGCGGGGGGCGGGGCTACGAGGAGCTGACCGTGAAGCCCGAATACCTCGAGGCGCCGCTCAGGTAACTGCCGACGGCTTCGCACAGGCCGCTCGTCTGGCACACGACCGCGTAGACGCCGCCGCCTATCCCGACGCCGGCCGCGTTGGACGGCAGCGTGAGCTTGTTGGCGGCCCTCCAGACGTGGTGGACCTCGTTGACGATGATCGCCTGGTAGTTCCCGGCGGCGTCAATGTACGCGGCTCCCGCGCTGCAGTCGCCGGGCGAAGGGCACGAGACCGAGACGACCCCGCCGTTGTGACTCGTCTGCACGGCTCCCGCCGGCAACACCAGTTCCGTCGATCCCTGCCACGATCCGGCTACCTCGTTCGCGAGGAAACCCTGGTACTTGCCCGACTCGTCCAGGTACTGACCGCCGGTAGCGCAGTTCCCCGGCGATGCGCAGGAGATCCCCTGGAACCCGAAGAGCAGGACTTGGGGATTCACCGCGGCGCTGGCGGGCATGGGCAGTTCAGTTGCCCGGACCCACACCCCGTGGGTTTCGCTCGCTACCAGGGCCTGCACGCCCTTGGCGGTGGCGTTGTAGGTGCCGATGGCGCTGCAGTTGCCGGCACTCGGACACGTCACCTCGTCGAGCGACGCCCCCGCGAAGCTGCTGGCATCCCCTGGCAGCACCACCGCCGCGGCGGGCCTCCAGTTCCTCTGGACCTCGGTCGCGACGAGCGCGTGGGTCAGGTTGTTGGCGTCGATGTACGAACCAACTGCGCTGCAGTTGCCAGGTGACGCGCAGTCGATCTGGTTGAGCGACACGTACGGGTTGGCGCTGATGCCCGCCGGCAGCCGGAGCTCGCTCGCGCTCGACCAGGTACGGCCGACCTCATCGATCACGAAGCCCTCGGTCAACGCCGTGGGGCTGGCGGTGGCGTTGTAGGTGCCGATGGCGCTGCAGTAACCCGGAGCACTGCACGAGATCGAGCGCAGCGCCGAGACCTGGTTGCTCTGCAAGGCGTTGGCGGGAAGCGCGATCTGCCTCGCCGCGAGCCACCGGCCGCCGACCTCGTCGGCGACGAAGCTGAGTTGGTCCTGGGCGGCGTCGTAGTAGGTGCCGATGGCGCTGCAGCTGCCCGCCCGCGCGCACGACAGCCCCGAAATGGACACGCCATCCTTCAGCTCGGCGTTCGAGGGTGGTGTCAGGGAGGTGGGCGACTGCCACGCGCCGTTGACCTCGTTGAGCAGCAGGCCGACGTCGTCGCCGGCGCTGTTCACGTACACGCCGCCCGCGACGCAGTTGCCGGTCGACGGGCAGGAGAGATAGGGCAGGAAACCGTCGTACACGCTCTTGGCGCCCGCGGGTAGCGCCGCGACCTTGGCGCCGTGCCAGACCGGGTCAACGACGCCGTACGCGGGCACGGCGACGGCCACGCTCACCAAGGTGGCGATCAGGAGTACTGCGTGTGGGAACTTCAATTGGTGCTCCGCTATCTAGGACTTGCCGTGATGCTGCGTCGGCCAGATGAACGTTGGAATCGAAACCTCGCTCCGACCCGTCACCTGCGCCAGTAATCAGTATAAGGAGGAACGTTTTGTGCTTTTGATGAAAGGGCCAATGGCTGCTGCTCCTCACGGCTTTCCTACCTGGCCGTGTTCTCCAGCCGGGGGTCGCGGGCGACGGGAATCAGCCGTCGTTGTCGGTCTTCTCGGAGTTCGTCGCGAGCTGACCTATTCCGGACGCCAGCATGGCCGAGTTGGGAATCATGAGAATCCCGTCTTCGGTTCTCACGGTGACGTACGTCAGGTCGATGCCCTCGACCCAGACGTCGATGACACCCAGGGCTCCTGATCGGATGCGGATGTGGTCACCCACTCCGAAGGGCCGCGCGAAGAGCAAGACGAGCGACGCGAAGATATTGGCGAGGGTCTGCTGGGCGGCGATGCCGAGCACGACGCCGGCCACTCCGGCGCCGATGAGCAGGCGCTGGGCGGAGACGCCGATGACCGCGAAGATCGCGAAGAGCACGACGACGTAGCCGAGGCCGGTCACGACGAGACGGACCGCCGCTCCCGCAGACTTCACCGATTGGCGGGTGATGATCCGTCCGAGCAGCGCCGCGATGCGCCGCACCGCGAGGATCCCCGAGACCAGCAGGACGAGCGCGGAGACCCACTCGATGAGCGTGGCGTGCGACGAGGTCGCGTGGTTCTTTTGGAAGTGGGCGCCCACCACCAGGGCGCCCAGGGCGAGCAGCCCCACGATCGCCGTGGTCAAGAGCTCGGACTTGTGGATCTTCGACGCCGGACGGGTCTTCTCGCGTGCCATTGGTGACCACTGTAACGAAGGTGGATTTCGCCAGCGGCGACGCTGGGCGGCGACGCTGGGCGGCGGACGTCGTTTTCGTTGGTTTGAGTACGAAAGCCCCTAGTCCGGCGAACCTCGAATGGACGTACTATTCACTTGTGCGTCGTTACATCCCCTATCTCATCCTTCTGGTCCTGACCATCGCTTCGGCGGGAGCCGGGCTGCTGTCCTGGCATCAGGCCCATATGAGCTCGATCACCATCTACGACTGCAGCAGCCAGAGCGAGACGGCGCCCTCCACGCTCGTGCTCACCTGCGCGGACGCGAACACCCTCGTGAAGGACCTTCACTGGAGCAACTGGGGCGGCGCCACCGCCACCGCCACCGGCGTCGGTTCGTGGAACACCTGCACACCGGACTGCGCGAGCGGGACGTGGAAGAGCGCTTCGGTGACGATCCGGGCGTACCGGATTCGAGACGACCACTACACGAGGGTGAATGGCTCTAACAACTCGCTCTTCGGTTCGGGCCCCTTCGAGGCCTCGTCGTATCCCCCGTCCAGCTAGGACCACGAGCATCCCGATGTCGTGTCGCCGCGAGGTCGCTTTACACTGAGGCGAAAGCAACGTAGGAGGATTGATGCCCAAGCGAAGTGCTCACACGAGTTGGACCGGCGGACTGCAGGACGGTTCCGGTCGCGTAACGCTCACCAGTAGCGGAGCGGGCGCCTACGACGTCTCGTTCCCCAAGCGCACGGCCGACGACGCGGCGGGCACGACGAGCCCCGAGGAGCTCATCGCCGCGGCGCACTCGGCCTGCTACGCGATGCAGCTCTCCGCGTTGATCGCCCGCAACGGCGGGACCCCGGTCGGACTCGAGGTCGACGCGACGGCGGAACTGTCGCCGGATCCTGCGGGCGGGTTTCGGATATCGGGCATCCACATCGTTGTTCGAGGATCGGTCGAAGGTATGGATGACGAGGTCTTCAAGAAGGTGGCGGACGAAGCGAAGGCCCAGTGCCCCGTGAGCAAGGCCCTGACGGGCACGACCGTCACGCTCGACGCGGCGCTCAAGTAGCCAGCACTCGATTTCGCAGTATTCCATTGGCTTTTCGATGCCTTGTCGAGCCGGCGTCGCGTTGCACAGCGGAGCACGCCACGGCCGAGGAGGGCGCGCCGCGCGCCGCGCAACGCGCGTGTCCGGGTGCCGGGTCCGAATTCCGCCCCTAAATTCGCCGGTGTAGTCTTCCTCCTATGTTCGGGGGGAAAGTCGGGTAATGACCAGTTTGATGGCTCCCGAATCACTGTCCACGGCGAGCCAGGATGGCATCGTCCTTCGCGGGGTTTCGAAGCATTTCGGTGACCACGCCGCTGTTCGCGAGGTCGACCTCGACATCGCGCGCGGCGAGTTCTTCACCATGCTCGGGCCGTCCGGATCGGGCAAGACCACGCTCCTGCGCCTGATCGCGGGATTCGAGGTGCCCGACGGCGGCACGATCTCCCTGCGCGGCGTCGATGTCACCAACCGGCCTCCCTACCAGCGCGGGGTCAACACGGTGTTCCAGGACTACGCGCTCTTTCCGCACTTCACGGTGGCGGGCAACGTGGCCTACGGGCTGCGCGTGCGCCGGGTCGCTCGCGAGGAGCGTGACCGTCGGGTCCGCGCCGCACTGGAGATGGTTCGAATGACCGATTTCGCCGATCGCAAGCCGGCGCAACTCTCTGGTGGACAGCGTCAGCGCGTGGCCCTCGCGAGGGCCATCGTCAACGAGCCCGAGGTGCTGCTCCTGGACGAGCCGCTCGGGGCGCTCGACCTGAAGCTGCGCCAGGAGATGCAGGTGGAGCTGAAGCGCATCCAGCGCCAGATCGGCATCACGTTCATCTACGTGACCCACGACCAGGAAGAGGCTCTCACCATGAGCGACCGCCTGGCGGTCTTCCGTGACGGTCGCATCGAGCAGATCGGCCATCCGGTCGACGTCTACGAGCAGCCGGCGACCGAGTTCGTCGCGGGCTTCGTGGGCACGTCGAACGTGATCATGACGAGCGAAGGCCGCGCGGTCCTTCGCCCGGAGAAGGTCGAGATCTCGACCGGGCCGGTGCCGGTTGGACGCGAAGGCGCCGAGGGTCACGTGACCGACGTGGCGTATCTCGGCATGGTCACGCGCTACACGGTTGAACTCGGCGACGGAAGGTTCATCACCGCCGTGCGACAGAACAGCTCGACGGGCCCCGAGGGCGGACGCTTCGCCCCCGGCGCCGCGGTGACCGTGTCCTGGGACCTCAAGGACGCATTCCCCCTGGCGACCAAGCCCGAAACTGAGATTCAGTCGGGGCAATGAAGATAAAGGAGCATCATGAATAGTTCACGGTTCCGAAGGTGGGCCAGCGGCAGCGCCGTGGCGCTCGTCCTCAGTCTGGTCGCCGTTCCCGCGACCTTCGGCAGTTCCGCCACCGCCGCGACGAGCGCGCCGCCGACCCAGGGCATGAAGCCGCTGCAGTCGGTGGGAAAGGGCGAGGGCAACCTCAACCTGATCGCGTGGGAAGGCTACGCCCAGCCTGAATGGGTGAAGCCCTTCACCGCCCAGACCGGTTGCAAGGTGAACGTCAAGTACGCGGGCTCCTCGAGCGAGATGGTATCGCTCATGGCCAACGGCGGGGGCCACCAGTACGACCTCGTCTCCGCGTCAGGTGACGCCGACCTGCGCCTGATCTACGGCGGGAACGTGAAGCCGGTCAACGTGAAGCTCATCCCCTCGTGGAGCCAGTTTCGGCCCTTCCTCAAGGCGCCGTCCTTCAACACGATCAACGGGGTGCACTACGGCGTGAGCTACGAGTTCGGACCGAACGTGCTGCTCTACTCGACCAAGACGTTCAAGACCGCGCCCACGTCGTGGTCGGTGCTCTACAACTCGAAGTACAAGGGCAAGATCACCGTGCCGGACAACCCCATCCAGATCGCTGACGCCGCGCTGTACCTCTCGAAGTCGAAGCCGAGCCTCGGCATCACCGACCCCTACGAACTGACCCAGACCCAGTTCACTGCGGCGGTCAACCTCCTGAAGGCCCAGCACCCGCTCATCAAGAAGTACTGGGACCTCGCCAGCCAGGAGATCTCGCTGTTCCAGAACGGCGAGGTAGTCGCCGGCGCGGCGTGGCCGTACCAGACGAACACCCTCCAGGCCGCGGGCGCCAAGGTCGCCGACACCATCCCGAGCGAGGGCGCCACGGGCTGGGCGGACACGTGGCTTCTCGCCACGAACGCACCGGACCCCAATTGCGCCTACAAGTGGATGGCGTACGTCTCGACCCCGAAGGTGCAGGCTGAAGAGGCCCTCTACTTCGGCGAGACGCCGGCGAACACCCAGGCGTGCGCGATCATGGACACCATTCAGAAGGGCGGCTGCGCCGCGTACCACGCCAACGCTCCAGAGTCGTACTTCTCGACGATCAAGTTCTGGAAGACGCCGCTGTCCACGTGCGACAACGGCTCGAACAATTGCGTCGACTTCACGCAGTGGCAGCAGGCCTGGACCCAGATCATTGGATAGGAGCGCCGTTGTCCGATAGGGGACTCCGCCAACGGGCAGGGGCGGCGCTTTGGCGCCGCCCCTGGCTTCGTGGCGTCCTGACGCTCTCGCCGCCGCTGCTCTGGTTCCTGGTGATCTACCTCGCGTCGCTGGTCGTCATGCTGATCACCGCGTTCTTCTCGGTCAATTCCCTCACCGGCAACGTCATCTACCAGTGGACCTGGTCGAACTTCTCCCAGATCTTCACCCAGTCGGTGTACGGATCGATAATCCTGCGCACCCTGCTGATGGCCATCGCGGTGACGGTCACGGACATCCTGCTCGCGTTGCCGTTTGCGTTCTTCCTCGCCAAGGTCGTCGGGCGGCGTTGGCGCCAGCTGCTCCTCGGCCTGCTGCTGCTCCCGCTCTGGGCGAGCTATCTCGCCAAGGTGTACGCCTGGATCAACATCCTCTCGAACAAGGGCGTGCTGCCGGGCATCGAGTCCAAGCTCGGGATCCCGCCGACGCACCTTGCCTACACCAACGTCGCGATGTGGATCGTCTTCAGCTACCTCTGGCTCCCGTTCATGATCGTGCCCATCTACGGCGCCTTCGAGCGGGTGCCTGACTCCCTCCTCGAGGCTTCGTCGGACCTCGGCGCTGGTTCGTGGACGACGTTTCGCTGGGTCCTGCTACCCATGGTCCTGCCCGGTGTCGTCGCTGGTTCGATCTTCACGTTCTCGTTGACGCTGGGCGACTTCATCACGCCCCTGCTCATCGGCGGCTCGAACTCGGACTTCATCGGTAATGCGATCTACGACAGCGCCCTCAACGGAGGCAATCTGCCGTTCGCCGCGGCGTTGGCGTTCGTGTCGATAGCCATCATGGCCGTCTACCTGCTGCTCGCGAGGCTCGCCGGCGCGTTCGAGGCGCTATGAAGTTCTCACGACTCACGCGAACCGGTCTGGCGGTCTTCGTGGCCTGCGTGGTGTTCTTCCTGATCGCACCGCTGTTCGTCATCGTGCTCTTCGCGTTTGACCGGTCCAACGTGCAGACGTTCCCGATCCACCAATGGACGACGTCCTGGTTCTCGGTGGCGTGGCACGATCCCGCGGTGCGAAGCGCGCTCTGGCTGAGCGTGAAGGCCGGCGTGCTCGCGACCGCCATCGCGCTCATTCTCGGCACCCTCGTGGCCTTCGGGATACACCGCTACAAGTTCTTCGGACGCGACACGGTGTCGCTGCTGCTGGTCTTGCCGATCGCGCTGCCCGGCATCGTCACCGGACTCGCCCTGCAGTCCGCGTTCAACCTCGTCGGCATTCCGTTCTCGATCTACACCATCGTGATCGGTCACGCCACCTTTTGCATCGTGGTCGTCTTCAACAACGTCATCGCGCGCCTGCGCCGGACGTCGATGTCGTTGATGGAGGCGTCGGCCGACCTCGGGGCGAGTCCCCTGCAGACGTTCCGCCTGGTGACCCTGCCCACGATCTCGACGGCGGTCGTCGCAGGCGCGCTACTCGCGTTCGCCCTGAGCTTCGACGAGGTGATCGTCACGACGTTCACCGCCGGCGCCCAGAACACGCTGCCGCTGTGGATCTTCGGGGCGATCCGCCTCGGCCAGCAGCTGCCCGAGGTGAACGCGGTGGTGGTGGGCGTCCTGCTGCTGACCCTCGTGCCCATCGCCTTTGCCGCGCGCATGTCGAGTGGGGAAGGGACGGGCCGGTCTGCCCGGTCGGGCATCTAGCCCTTCTTCGACGGCCTGGGGAAGCTCGGGGCTTCGTGCCTGGTGAACCGCGAGGCACGGCGACGGACCCGGTGCTCGATGCGCTGGGCGGCGTTGAGCGCACGCGGCGCGGGGCGGGCCCTCATCGCGCGGTAGAAGAACGTCTTCGCGATCTCGACGAGCAACAGGTAGACGACGACCATGGCGAGGAGCCAGAGGAAGAAGACCGCCGGCAGTGGCTGGAAGCCGAGCAGGTGCGCGAGCCCGGTGAACGGCAGGACCGCGCCGACCAGCGCGGCGCCCGTCGGCACCAGCATCATGGGAAGGCTCGGACGGCTCTTGAAGAAGGGAACCCGGCGCGTGCGGATGATGTACACGATCAGCGTCTGGGTGGCGATTGACTCCACGAACCATCCGGTGCGGAACTCGACGTGGTGCGCGTGCAGCACCGACAGCATCACCCAGAACGTGACGAAGTCGAATATCGAGCTGATCGGCCCGAAGATGACCATGAACCTTCGAATGAAACGCATGTCCCACGCCGCCGGGCGCGCGAGCGTCTCGGCGTCGACGTGGTCGGTGGGTATGACCAGCTGGCCGGCGTTGTAGAGCAAATTGTTGAGCAGGATCTGGGATGGCAGCATGGGCAGAAAGGAGAGGATCGCCGAGACGCCGGCGGCGCTGAACATGTTCCCGAAGTTCGACGACGTCGCCATCAGCACGTACTTCATGGTGTTGGAGAAGATCCGTCGGCCCTCCTTGACGCCTTCGGCGAGCACGCCCAGGTCCTTGTCGAGCATGACGACGTCCGCGGCGTCCTTCGCGACGTCCGTGCCCGAGTCGACCGAGATGCCGACGTCGGCGTGGTGCAGGGCGACCGCGTCGTTCACGCCGTCGCCCAGGTACGCGACGTCCTTGCCGGTGCGCCGCGCGACCTTGATGATCCGCGACTTCTGGTCCGGGTTGATCCGGGCGAAGACGGTCGTTCGCAGTATCGCCTCGGCCAGCTGATCGTCGGTCATCGCTTCGATGTCGGTCCCGTTCAAGAGACCCGTGCTCTCGAGGCCGATCTGCGAGCAGACCTTCGCCGCGACGAGGCCGTTGTCCCCGGTGATGATCTTCACCTCGATACCCAGCCGCTCGAGCTTCGCGAGCGACTCGCCCGCGTCGTCCTTCACGCGGTCGGCGAACGTCAGGAATCCCTCGAAGTCGAGTCCGGACTCGTCGCTCGCCTGGAGCGTGTCCGGTCCGCTGTCCCAGCGTCGACTCGCGATGGCGATGACCCGTTCCCCGTCGGAGAAGAGCTTCTCCAGTATCGCCCGTGAGGCGTCGCTCACGTGGTTGCACCGCTCGAACAACACCTCGGGCGCGCCCTTGGTCACGAGCGAACGCTCGCCCGAACCGTTCTGCACGAGCACCGAGACGAGTTGGCGCTCATGGTCGAACGGAAGCACTGCCTTCTGGGCGAAACCCGCGGCCGCGATCGCCACGGCGCTCGTCTTCACGTCGCCGAGCGACGACCAGATGGCCTGGTCGAGCGCGTTCCCGCCGGTGGGCCCGTTCTCGCCAATGGTCGATTCGTTGCAGACGAGACCGAGCAGCAGGGGACGCTCGCTCTCGTTCCCGTCGTCGTCGAGGGCGCTCTCGAAGGTGATCGTGCCCTCGGTGAGGGTGCCCGTCTTGTCCGTGAAGAGTATCTCGATGTTCCCCAGGTCCTCGATGGCGACGAGGCGCTTGACCAGCACCCTCTTCCTCGCGAGCGCCTTCGAGCCCGAGGCGAGACTGATGGTCACGATCGCCGGCATCATCTCGGGGGCGATGCCCACGGCGATGGCGAGCGAGAAGAGCAGTGCTTCGATGAGCGGGCGCGACAGGACGATGTTGATGGCGAAGATGAAGGCCGTCAGCACAGCAGCGACCATGAAAAGGAACCGCGAGAACCGCGAGAGGCCGAGTTCGAAGGCGGTCTGGCCCGGCTGCTCGGAGAGCCCAGCCGCGATGTGGCCGAACGCCGTACGCGGGCCGGTCGCGACAACCACGCCGACCGCCGAGCCCTGGTGGACGATGGTGCCCATGTAGGCGCAGTTGGCGAGCTGTTGGGTGGCGTTCGCGGCCAAAGGTTCGGCCGACTTCGTGGTGGGCAGCGATTCGCCGGTGAGCACTCCTTCGTCGCACTCGAGTTCGGTCGCTTGGATCAGCCGCAGGTCCGCGGGCACGATGGCCCCGATGTGCAGCGACACGATGTCGCCCGGCACCAGATCACCGACCGGGGTCTCGACGCCCTTGCCGTCGCGCCTGACCGGGGCGTTCTGGCTGATCTTCGAGCGAAGCGAGGCCATGGCGAGCTCGGCGGCGTATTCGTTGAAGAAGCCCAGCCCGACACTCAGGGCCACGATCACCGTGATGATGATCGCGTTGGTGGCTCCGCCCGTGAACCCCGAGACCAACGCCGCACCGAGCAGGAGCAGGAGGATGGGATTGCGGACCTGGCGCCACAGGACCGCCAGGGCACTGACCTTGTGAACGTTGAGGATGTTCGCGCCGTACGCGGCGAGGCGCTGGGCGACCTCGTCCGACGTGAGGCCCTCGCGACGGGTCGCGAGGCGCGCCATCACGTCGTCGATGGAGAGGGGCGATGCGTCGGTGACAGTCAGTTCGGCGAACGTCCCCGTTCCTATCGTCATGACCACAGTCTGGCGCACGTTCGAAGCCGTACGCGGCGACCGGTCGCGCCCAGCGACCGAGACAACCTCACCGGGCCCCAGCGGCGATGATCGCTCGCCACCGGCGCAACACCGGTGTCAACCTTCGGTGCCCGGCTTCACATCACGCCGGGAACCACAAGGTCAGTTCGACGTCACTCGGGCCTGCTGCTGAGCAGGTCGCGACGCTGCTTGTAGTCGTCGGGGTCGATCTCTCCGCGAGCGAATCGCTCGTCAAGGATCCTCAGCGCATCGGAGCCCTTCGGCGGCGGCGGACCCCCGTGCACGGCCCTCGGGCCCTGGTCGCGATGGAGGTTGCGCTCGCGTACCAGCATCACCACCAGCCAGACGACCGCCGCGAGGACAAGCACGAGGAAGATGAGCGTCAGGAGGGGGTGGCCGTCCGGCTGGTGCCCGTACATGTTGCGGAATGGTCCCATAGTGAACCGATCCTTTCTCTTCTAATCCCGTTATAGGCGCCCAGAGGTGGGGGGTCCACGGGTTGCGGCCCCTTTTGGACCTTTGTTTACGAAACTCTTAGCCAATCGGGCGAAATTGCGGTGCGGAGCCTCGAAAGTCGACCCTTGCGTCGACCTCGGCGGACGCCGCTCGTTTCATCGAGGAGATCTGGGACAGGTGGCCGTGGCGACGTCAGGTCGCCACGCCGCTGAACTGGCTGTTGTAGAGGTCGAAGTAGAGTCCTCGCCGGATCATCAGTTCCTCGTGGCTTCCCTGCTCGACGATGTGGCCGTGGTCCATCACGATGATGGTGTCCGCCTCACGGATCGTCGAGAGGCGGTGCGCGATGACGAAGCTGGTGCGACCCTCCCGCAGCCGTGCCATGGCGCCCTGGATGAGCACCTCGGTGCGGGTGTCGACGTTGCTCGTCGCCTCGTCGAGGATGAGGATGCTCTGGTTCGCGAGGAAGGCGCGCGCGATGGTCAACAGCTGCTTCTGACCCGACGACAGGTTCGACGCGTCCTCGTCGAGCACGGTGTCGTAGCCCTCGGGCAGGGTTCGCACGAAACCGTCGACGTACGCCGCCTTCGCCGCCGCGACGATCTCGTCGATTGTCGCTTCCGGCTTGCCGTAACCGATGTTGTCGCGGATTGTGCCGGCGAACATCCACGTGTCCTGCAGGACCATGCCGAAGGCGGAACGGACCTCGTCGCGCGTCAGGTCCCGGTAGTCGGCACCGTTCAGCAGTATGCGCCCGGCGTCGATCTCGTAGAAGCGAACGAGCAGGTTGACGATGGTCGTCTTGCCGGCGCCGGTGGGACCGACGATCGCGATCGTCTCACCGGGCGCGACCTCGAGGCTGAAGTCGTCGATGAGCGGCTTGGTGGCCTCGTACCTGAAGCTGACGTTCTCCAGCTGGACGTGCCCGTCGCCTCGAACCTGCGGACGGACGCTCGTCGACAGGTCGAGCTCGATCGGCTCCTCTTCGGCGTCGAGGAACTCAAAGACCCGCTCCGCCGAGGCGATGCCGGACTGGAGCATGTTCATCTGGCTCGCGATCTGCGTGATCGGCATCGTGAACTGGCGTGAGTACTGGATGAACGCGGTCACCGCGCCGAGCGTGAGCAGGCCCGACGCCACCCGGTACCCACCAAGCACCGCGATGACGACGTAGTTGATGTTGGAGATGAACTGCATCGACGGCTGGATGATCCCCGAGAGGAACTGCGCACGGAAACTCGCCTCGTAGAGCCGCTTGTTGCGTTGGCCGAAGTCGTCGATCGTCGACGCGCTTCGTCCGAAGACCTGGACCAGCTCGTGTCCGGTGTGCGTCTCCTCGACGAGACCGTTGAGCGCTCCGGTCTCTCTCCACTGCGCGTTGAAATGGACCTGCGACCGTTTGGCGATGAAGAGCGTCACCACGAGCGCGAGTGGAATCGTGACCGCCGACACCAGTGCCAGCAGGGGAGAGATCCAGAACATCATGCCCATGACGCCGACGATGGTGAGAATCGACGTGATGAGCTGGCTCAGGCCTTGCTGGATGGTCGTCGTGAGGTTGTCGATGTCATTCGTGACCCGGCTGAGCACGTCGCCGTGCGGATGGCTGTCGAAGTAGCGAAGTGGCAGCCGACTGAGCTTCTCCTCCACGTCGCGGCGCATTCCCGACATGACGCGCTGCGTGAGCCCGGCCATCGTGAAGCCTTGGAAGTAGCTGAAGGCCGCGCCCAGGAGATAGACGAGTGCGGCGAGGCCGAGGATCTTTCCCAGCTCGTTGATGTTGACGCCGACACCCGGCGTGATGTTCATGCCCGCGACCATGGAGGCAATCTGGCTGTGGCCGTGTTCGCGCAGAAGTTTGATCGCCTGGGCCTTGGTCGTGCCGAGGGGCAGGCGCTTGCTGACGATGCCGTCGAAGAGCACGTTCGTGGCCCGGCCGAGCACCTCGGGCCCCGACACCATGAACGCGACCGAAGCGACACCGAGGAACAACGCCAGCGTCAGTTTGACCCGTTCGGGGCGGAGCCTCGCGAGCAGGCGCCCGACCGTTCCCTTGACGTCCTTACTCTTGCGGATCTGCATCGGGCCGCCGCCGCGCATTCCTCCCATCGGGCCCATCGTCATGCGACGGCTCCTTCGCCCAGTTGGGATTTGACTATCTCTCGGTAGGGCGGACAGCTCACGAGCAGTTGCTCGTGATTGCCCAAACCCACGACGCGCCCGTCGTCGAGGACGATGATCTGGTCGGCACTCATGATCGTGCTGACGCGCTGGGCGACGATGATCAGCGACGCGTCGTGGGCCGACTCCGCCAAGCCGGCGCGTAGTCGCGAATCGGTCGCGGCGTCAAGAGCCGAGAAGCAGTCGTCGAAGAGGTACACGGAGGGCTGCTTCACGAGCGCGCGGGCGATGGAGAGGCGCTGGCGCTGGCCACCTGAGACATTGGTGCCGCCCTGGTCGATTGGCGCGTCGAGTGCTCCGGGCATCGCCATCACGAAGTCGCGCGCTTGGGCGATCTCGAGCGCACGCCAAAGCTCGGCGTCGCTGGCGTCGGGCCGTCCGAAACGCAGATTGGTCGCGACGGTGCCGCTGAACAGATAGGCGGCTTGGGGCACCAAGCCGATGGAGCCCCAGAGGACCTCCTGCGCCTGCTCTCGCACGTCGACGCCGTTCACGAGGACGCTGCCGGTCGTCGCGTCGAAGAACCGGGGAATCAGGTTGAGCAACGTGGTCTTTCCGCTCCCGGTGCCGCCGATGATCGCGCTCGTCTTGCCCGGTTCGAGCGTGAACGTCAGGTCGTGGACGACTGGCCGCTCGCTTCCCGGGTACGCGAAGGACACGCCCTCGAACCGGACGGCACCGGTGGACTTCGTCGGGACCGTCGGGCTGATCACGTCGGCGACCACCGGCACCGTGTCGAGGACCTGCTCGACACGTTCGGCGCTCGCCGCAGCGCGCGGAAGCAGGATCGCGACCATGACGGCCATCATCACCGAGAGAAGGATCTGAAGGATGTACGTGAGAAAGGCCGTGAGGTTCCCAATCGGCATGGATCCTTCGCTCACCAATCGGCCACCGAACCAGATGACGGCGACGCTCGAGAGGTTGAGTATCACCATCATCACCGGCAACGCCAGCGCGAAGATCCGGTTCACCCGAAGAGCCGTGTCGGTCAGTTCCGCGTTCGAGCGGGCGAAGCGGTCGGCCTCTGACTTGTTGCGAACGAAGGCGCGGATCACGCGAACGCCGGTGATCTGCTCGCGCAGCACCTGATTGATCCGGTCGATCTTGACCTGCATCGAGCGGAACTGGGGTATGACCCGCACCATGACTATTCCGATGAACACCCCCATCACCGGTACCGTGACGAGGAGCAAGGTCGAGAGACGGGCGCCTTCGTGGATCGCCATCACGATGCCGCCGACGCACATGATCGGGGCGATGACCATCATCGTGAGCGCCATCTGCAGGAACAACTGGATCTGCTGGATGTCGTTGGTGTTCCTCGTGATGAGCGACGCGGTACCGAAATTGTTCATGTCGCGAGAGGAGAAGGACTGCACGCGCGTGAACACCGCACCACGGATGTCCGCGCCGGCGCCCATGGCGACCCGCGACGCCCAGTAGACCGCCACCACGGCGCAGGCGCCCACGAAGAGCGTCAGGGCGAGCATCACCTCGCCCGTACTCAGGATGTAGTGGAGATTCCCTTCGATGACCCCGTTGTTGATGATGTCGGCGTTGAGGTTGGGCAAGTAGAGGTTCCCGATCGTCTGGGCGACGAGCAGAACGATGAGGGCGACGACCTGGCGCGTGTAGGGCCTCAGGTACGTGCGCAACAATCGGGTCAGCATGAAGTGGTCACTTTCGACCCGCCTTCGTTGGCGTGGTCGCAACCGACCTCGACGTCACTGGCTTCTTCGTCGTCGATGGCACCGGCAGTCCGGCGGCGACCTGATCGAACGCGGCGTCGAAGATCTTGGAGAGGGGGACCGCTTCGCCCGTGCGGTGCCACGAGGAGACCGACGCCCGAAATGCCCCGGTCGCCACGGCGGTCACCAGGACGGGGTAGAGGTCGCGGTCGGGGTCGGCGCCGGTTCGCTCGCCGATCACCTCGATCATGGCCTGCTCGACCGAGGCGAAGGATGCGAACATCCGGGCGAGGAGTTCGGGATCGAACCGGATGATCTCCATGCGCAGCGGCCACTCCTCGCTCGACTCATCGAGAAGTGCTCGCATCACCGCTCGAAGCGCGCGAAGGGGCTGCTCGTCGGGAGGGCGTGCCCGCAGCGAGGTGCGGAACTGGTTGACGCGCACGGCGTCGAATCCGACGATTGCGTCCTCCTTGGAGGCGAAGTGGTCGTAGAAGGTGCGCGTCGAGACGTCGGCCGCCTCGGCGATGTCCTCCACCGTCACCTTCTGCAGGCCGCGCTTGGCCACGAGTCGAAGAGCCGCCGAGCGAAGTTGTCGATGGGTCGCCGACTTCTTGCGCTCTCGACGTCCGACGTCACCAATCGTCATTCGCGAAGTTTGGCACATAATTGCATGTCCTGCAATCTTGCACTTCGTGCGCCATTGGGGGGATCCGCGTCGATGGACTCCACTAACTTGGTCGCTATGACCAACGGGCTGGGAAACCTCGATCCATCACTGCGTCAGGCGTGGCACTCCTTGTGCCGCTCCAATGAGGTCACGGACAAACCCCGTTCCTTCGTTCTCCTCGGCGAGCGCTACGTCTCCTACCGTTCGCCCCAGGGACACGTGCGCGTCTTCGTGGACCGTTGCCCCCACCGGTTCGCGCCGCTTTCGATCGGTAGCTGCGAGGGAGAGAATCTTCGTTGCGCCTATCACGGCTGGGTGTTCGACGCCGAGGGTGTCTGCGTTGAGATTCCCGCCCTCGGTGAGGGCGCGGTCCTGCCGTCGCGGGCCACGTTGAAGGGTCCGGCGAGTGTCGCCGAGTCCCACGGGATGGTCTTCATCGCGCCCGAGCTCTCCCTGACACCCCTGCCGAAGATCGCCGCTGCGTGCGATCCGGCGTTTCAGCAGGGTGACCTGCCCGTCATCGAGTCGCGCGCGAGCGCCGGGCTGCTCGCGGACAACTTTCTCGACATGGGGCACTTCCCCTTCGTGCACGCGGGAACCTTCGGCGCGGATGAGGCCCGCGAGGTTCCCAACTACTCGGTGCAGCGCGAGGGCTACACCTTCGCCGCGGCGTACGAGCACGACTTCGCCAACCGAGAGGATCCTGGTGTCGAGCACGGGGTCCGTCCCCTCGTGCAGCGTCGCCGGCTCACGTACCGCTACACCGCACCCTTCCACCTGGAACTCGCCATCGAATTCCTCGACGCCGGCGGGACCAACGTGATCGGCTTCTTCCTCACGCCCGTCGACGAGGAGACGGTACGCATCTACTCGAGCCTCTGGCGCGACGATCTTGGCGGCTCTGAGCAACGGATGCGCGAGGCGGTCGACTTCGAGATGGCGGTCGTGAACGAAGACCTCCAACTGCAGTCGCGTTTCGAGGTGCTGGCGTTGCCGCTCGACATCACCGCGGAGATCCACACCCGTGCTGACAAGACGACGGTGGAGCTGCGGCGGATCCTGAGCGAATTCGTGGCGGCGGCGAGCAGTCGCCTCGGCTGAGGCCGAAGACGGGAAGGACCGGGCCTCACGTGAGGTGACGCCTGCGGCTAACTAGAGTGGCCTGAGTGGTGCCGATTGTCGGTAAAGCCCTGCTCTTGTTGTGATGCGCAAGCGATGAAAGGGGTGGTTATGTCGAGAAACCCATACGAGGATCTGCCGGATATCCCGTCATTCGAGCTCACGTCGAGCGATGTGGTCGACGGGGGCGCACTGGCGAGGGCGCAGGTGAGCGGTCTCATGGGGGCCGGAGGATCGGACACGTCGCCGCAGCTTTCGTGGTCGGGTTTCCCCGCCGAGACGAAGAGCTTCGCGGTCACGGTCTACGACCCAGACGCACCAACGGCGTCGGGATTCTGGCACTGGGCCGTGGCGAACATTCCCGTGTCGACGACGTCGCTTCCCTCGGGCGCGGGCGACGACGCCGGAAGCGGACTTCCCGAGGGCGCAGTGCAATTCGCCAACGACGCGGGACTTCGTCGGTTCGTGGGTGCGGCGCCGCCGCCGGGACACGGAGCGCATCACTACTACGTGACCGTGCACGCCCTCGACGTGGCGCACCTCGACCTGCCCGAAGACGCCACGCCGGCGTACCTCGGATTCAACCTCTTCAGCCACGCTCTGGCGAGGGCGGTGATCGTCGGGACATACGAGCAGCACTGAGGTCCTTCGCAATTCGCGGTCTCGTGCCGCGCGCCACCTGTGGGACCTGCTCGAGGAACGTGTCGAGGCGTGACTGGCGATCGCCCGGGCGGGACCAGTTGACGAACGCCGAGGGAAGGGTGAACGCGAGGCGCGGACGGTACCATCGGTCGATGCGAACCTCACCCCCCGCCACGAGGCAAACAGGGGAGCTGTCGATCCGCGAGGCGGTGCGCATCGCGCTCTTCGCGCAAGGGCTCCGGGGTCCGCGTCTCGCGAGGGGTCCGGGATCGCTCGTTCACCATCTGCGCGGGGTCCAGCTCGACACGATCTCGGTGCTGGCCCGCTCCCACGAACTCGTGGCGTACGCGCGCCTGGGTGCGGTACCGAGAAAGAAGGTAGAAGACTCTTACTGGGGCGCGAGGAGCGAGACCTTCGAGTACTGGTCCCACGCCGCCTGCGTGCTGCCCCTCGATTTGTGGCCGGCGTTCAGCGCCAAGCGTCGCGCGCGCCTCGCCAAGGGGTTCCGATGGCATCAGCTGGAGGACCGCGATCGAAGTTGCGCCGACGTCGTTCATCAACTCGCCGATCGAGGCCCGTTGAGCTCGCGCGAGCTCGGCGGGGCGAAGAAGGGCGGCGAGTGGTGGGACTGGTCCGAGACGAAGATCGCGGTGGAATGGTTGCTCGACGTGGGCACGGTCGTCTGCAGGCAGCGTCGGGGTTTCGAGCGTGTCTACGACCTTGCCGAGCGGGCGATCCCGCCGACGCTGCTCGCGAGCGAACCCGACGACGAGACTTGCGCGCGCGAGCTCGTCGAATCGGCTGGTCGGGCGATGGGCGTAGCGACCGCCGCCGACCTCGCCGCCTACCACGGCCTGCGAACGAGCGACGTCCGCAAGGTGCTCGAGTCCACGACCCTCCGTCCGGTTCGCGTCGATGGCTGGAGCGAGGCGGCGTACCTTGCTGCGGACGCTGAGGCGGGGCTGCGAGCGGGCCTGCGTTCGCGGACCGCGATGTTGTCACCGTTCGACTCGCTGCTGTGGGACCGTGCGCGCCTCGAGCGGCTCTTCCAGGTCAGCTACCGACTCGAGGCCTACGTCCCGGCGCCGAAGCGCGTGGCGGGTTACTTCGCCATGCCGGTGCTCGCGAAGGAGCGCATCGTTGCGCTCGTCGACCCCAAACGAAGCGGCGAGACGCTGCACGCCCGCCACGTTGTCGTCCATGATGATCGCGCCCTCTCCGAGATCGCTTCGGCGCTGCACGAGGCCGCCCAGTGGGTCGGCTGCACCATGGTCCAGGTCGATCGGGTCACGCCCGCGAGCGCCACGAAAGTCCTGCGGGCGGCACTCGATGCGTGAGCCCTCACGGGCTTAGAGTTACATCGTGCGAAGCGAGATGCGTCCGATAGCCGAGGTGCTCACCCAGCTGGACGAGCTTCGCCAGCAGGACCCCGAGGTGCATGGCAAGCGACTCTTCGGTCTGGTGTACCCGACTGGACGCAAGGATCTCGAAGACCTGGTGCACGCCGTCTACGAGCGATTCCTCTTCGCCAACGCGCTCAATCCGCTCAAGTTCGCCGCACTCGCCCGGATCGAGAAGGAAGTCATCGCCATGGCCGGCGACCTCGTGCACCGAACGTCGACAGAGGTCCACGGCGGCTCGATGACCTCAGGCGGCACGGAGTCGATCCTCATGTCGATGTTGGTGAGCCGGGAACGCGCACGCGCGCGCGGTATCGAGTGCCCGCAGATCCTCGCTCCCGAGTCCTGCCATCCCGCGTACGCGAAGGCCGCCCACTACTTCGACATGGACTACGTGCGGGTGCCCCTGGATGAGGGCTACCGCGCCGACGTGGCGGCGGCACGGAGCCTAGTGAGCGAACGCACGGGTGTTATCGTGGCGTCGGCCTATTCGTATCCGCACGGGATCATCGACCCCGTGGCCGACCTCGCCGAGCTCGCGGGCGAGCACGGCATCGGCTGCCACGTTGACGCGTGCATCGGCGGTTTCGTGCTCCCGTTCATGGAGATGCTCGGCCACCCCGTGCCTCCGTGGGACTTTCGTGTGGCGGGGGTCACCGAGATCTCGATGGACGTGCACAAGTACGGCTACGTCCCCAAAGGCGCGTCGATCATCCTGCACCGCGACGACGACTGGGTGTGGCATCAGACGTTCTTCTACGAGCAGTGGGGGTCGGGCCTCTACGCCACGCCGGCTATCGCCGGCGCGCGCGCAGCGGCGCCCACGGTGGCGGCGTGGGCCGTGATGCAGCACCTCGGCGTCGATGGCTACAAGGAGCTGGTGGCGGATCTCTGTCGCACGGTCGAGCGCGTGCGCCTCGGGATCGAGGCGATCGGGGGCCTTGAGATCGTCGGCGAGCCCATCGGGCCGCTGCTCGCCTTTCGCAGCGACCTCGTGGACCTGTACGCGGTGGCGGACGTGATGGAGGAGCGAGGTTGGCATCTCAACCGCAACACCGATCCCTACGGCCTGCACCTCATGATCTCGCCCGCGCACCGCGACGTCGTTGACGAGTTGTTGACGGACCTCGCGGACGCAGTGCTCCATCACGGAACCAGCAAGGGCAAGCCCGCCCGCTACGCCTGACGTCGCGCGCACGCTGACCAGGCCGCCTGCTCCTAGCGGACGAGGGTGTCGAAGATCGGCGCCGCGGGCGAACCGCTGGTCCCCGGCACGGGCGTCTGGATCAGCTGGCGCGCAAGTTTCTTGAGGGCGAACATCTCACCCACCGCCTCGTCGAGCAGATCCGGACGTCCGCTCAACGCCCGGGTCAAGTGCGACAAGAACTCCCCGTGGGCGACCGCGAACTCAAGCGCCGAAGCGCGTAGAGCCGACCCCTCGGGGTCGTCGCTGAGGTTCGCGTCGACCATGATTGGATACACCGCGCTGAAATCGACGTCGAACGAAGGGCCGCTCGGCGTTCCAGGAGCGTCATCTGGTTGGTGGTAGCGGCGCAGGAGCAACTGCTCGAACCGGTAGAAATACGACAACTCCCCCTCCTCGTCGTAAATGGCCCCGCCGATTCCCTCTCCCTGCTCGCAGATCAGTCGAATCGCGGCCCGGGCCGAGGCGAGGTCGGTGACCGCCTCCATCTCTCCGCCCCCCGAGTAACGGAAGTCCGGCGTCACCTGCCGCGTTGGATCGCCGCTGAAGAGGTTCTCACCGCGCGACACCATGTCACCGTGCAGCCACGTCATTCCGCGGTCGATCTCTGGTGGAACTCACCGACGCTGTAGAAGTGCAGCTGCGCAACGTCGTCGTCGCGATAACCCGGGAGCAGCGCCCGAGGAGACCGGGAGCGGTTGACGAAATCGATGTCGCTCGTGAGCGACATCGGGCATTCGATCTGCAGGAAGGTCCGTATCGCCGCTGGCGAGAACGGCTTGATGCTCACCTTGAAGTCGGACTCGCCGTCGGGCAGATGGGTGGGATAGCGCGCCACGAAGCCGTCGACCGTCAGGTCCGGGGCGCCTCCGACGGCGTGCAGCATGTTGACCACCAGCGTCAGATGGAGCATCTCCCCCGCGGTAACCATCTTCAGGATGCCGGTCGCGTCGACATTCGTCGACGGGTGAATCGAGTGCAGCGCACTGAGGTACAGCGGGATCGTCGAGTGCTCCAGCCGCATCGCCGCTTGGAGGTAGCGATGAATCTCCTCGACGCAATCGATGTCGCGTAGGCTCACTGCGCCCGCGGGGTCGTCGATGGAGCCTGCGCCGTCACGACGGCGGGTGGCTGCGCGGCGAGGCAGGCGAGAGTGCGCGTCGACAACCCCTCTTCGACCTTCCAGCCTCTCTCTGGCAGGCGAGTTCCCCAGACATTACGACGTCGCCGGTGCCGCTGCAGGAATCTCGGACGTTCTGAAATGTTGCAGTACGACCGCGAAAGAGGTTCATGCGCATCACTTGTTCTTCGGTTCTTCTTAACCTTCCCTTATTAGAAATTCACTCATGACAAAGACAACCAAATTCATGAGAATCGCTCGCGATGTTGTTAGTGGTCGAAAGTTGGCGACTATCGGTGTTGCGTTCACCACCGTCCTGTTGTTGATGGCGGGAATATCAACGTCGCTGGCTTCGACCGCGTCATCGGCCTCTTCGTGGACCGCAACGAGCTCGTTGCCACCGATCAAGCACGTTTGGTTCATCATCCTGGAGAACAAGTCCTACGACGCCACGTTCACCGGATTGAACAACAACACCTACCTGTGGAAGACCTTGCCCTCGCAGGGAACCTTGCTCACGAATTACTACGGCACCGGCCACTACAGCCTGGACAACTACATCGCCCTGGCCTCCGGCCAGGCTCCCGAGGTCGACACCCAGGAGGACTGCCCCACCTACGAGACGATGAACGGCTCGGTGATCACCGCCAAGTCGAGTCCGAACTTCGGCCAGTTCCAAGCGGCGGGGGCGCCCTATACCAACCAAGGCTGCGTCTACCCGAAGAGCGTCCCCACGTTGTTCAACCAACTGGACGCCGCAGGCGTCTCGTGGAAGGGCTACGCGCAGGACCTCGGCAACACTGACACCGGTTCCGCGCCGCACGACGTCAATGCGTGTGGCGGCCCTGGAGCCAATCCGGACACCACGCCGGTGGCCAACCCCGGCTCCGCGAACGCGACCGACCAGTACGTTCCCAAGCACTTCCCGTTCCCTTGGTTCGACTCGCTGCTCGACAACGGGACGACGGACTGCAACACGGCGCACATCGCCAACCTGTTTGATCCCAACAACGGCCTGTACCACGACCTGCAGAGTGTCGCGACGACCCCGGAGTTCAGCTGGATCACCCCGAATAACTGCTCGGACGCCCACGACGCGGTGTGCCACGGGAACAACCTGTCCGGTGGTTGGGCGAACCCGACCACCCCCAACGCGCCCGTGAACTACACCGGTGGCCTCTACGCCTCCGACCTCTTCCTAGAGCACGTGATACCTGAGATCGAGGCGTCGCCGGCGTTCAAGCAGGGCGGTCTCATCGACATCGCGTTCGACGAGGGCTTCCCGGCGTTCACCTTCACCGCCAACAGTTTCGCCAACTCCACCGCCGACCCCGCCACCGCCGCCTCGTCGATCGCCGCCGACTCGGCGGGTGAGAACCTTTACGGCAGGAACGTCAACGAGGAACCGACCGGACCCAACACGCCGCTGCTCGCCAACGCCGCTGGCGACCAGCTGTACCCGGGTCCCGGTGACAACGCCTACGTGGACCGCGACCCTTCGACGCCCGGCATCATCATGGGCGGCGCGGGCTCGCCCCCCGCGGCACGGACCGATGCGGTGAGCGCGGACGCCGGCTCCACCTACGTCAACGACCAGTCGATCGTCGCGACCGACGTGGGCCGCACCGTCACGGGGACCGGTGTCCCCGCTGGCGCGACGGTGGGGATCGTCGACGACACACCGGACGTCGCCACGAAGGCGAACGGCGCCGGTTGCTCCAACACCTGCGCCATCCACGGGATCTTCGAACTCTTCGTCAACGGTCTGCCCGCGGCGACCACCGCTCCGGTGACGAGCATCACCCTCGGCGCCGAGACCGACGCCACCGACCCGCTGTTCGACGCCACCGACGCCACCACCGGCGGTGGCGATGTCGGGAGCGTGCTGATCAGCCCGTACATCATACCGGGCTCGACGGACTCGACTTTCTACAACCACTACAGCTGGCTGCGCACGATGGAGGACCTGTTCAATGTCGCCAAGGCTTCGCCCGGACTCGACGGGCAGGGTCACATCGGCTTCGCGGCCCAGCCCGGTCTCAAGGCCTTCGGTACCGACGTCTTCAACAACTGCCCGAAGGATGTGTGCAGTGACTCGTCGAACGACCACATCGTTGCCCACCGGCGTTAAGACTCGCACCCGGCAAGGAAAGTTGATGGTCGACAAGCGACGTGCGAGGGGGGGGCGAGCCACTTGGCTCGGCTCCCCCTCGCGTGTTTCTGCCGTCATCGCGCTGGTAGTCATCGTGCCGTTGACCGGGTTGGTCTGGTCGAGTGAGTCGGGCAGGTCGAATCTCGATACGTACGGCGCACTGCCGAGCTGGCTGCCGAGCTCGAGCGTCCCGACGAATCGGATCGTGAGCGCCACAATTGAGCACCCGCAACTGGGCATCGGCGGGAGCACCTTCATGGTGACTGTCGGGGGCGCCAAGACGCTCGTGACGATGTCGGGACCGCAGACTCCTGCGTTCGTCACGCCTCCACCGCCGACCACGCGCGCGACGTTCACCATCACGTTCGCCAAGACCAGCCGCGCATTGGCCCTCGACGCTCGGGACTTCGGGATCATCGATGGTAAGGGCGATGTCTTCTATCCCAAGACCTTCGTTGGCGGCGCCGCCCACACCGTGGCGACATCAGGCAAGGTGATCTCCGTCGAGGTCTCCGAAGTGATGGCGACTGGGACGGGGAGTATCGCGTGGGCGCCCGACGGCAAGCATCCTGTCGTCACGTGGGAATACACCTTGGAGAACGACTGACCACGTGCGGGTCCGACCGGCTCGTCCGGAAGATTATCCCCTGATGAAGGGGTTTGACGTGGGCATTGCACGACCAGAGTCGTGGTACGGTCGAAAACGTGAAGGGACCAACCCTCGTCATACTGGCCGCTGGGCGAGCCCGTCGCTACGGCGGGCTCAAGCAGTTGGCGCCGATTGGCAAGCACGGCGAAGGTGTCATCGACCTCCTCGCTTCGGACGCGGTCGCGGCGGGATTTGACGAGATCGTCATCGTCATCAACCGCGACACGGGCCCGACCATTACCGAACACGTCGTCAAGCACTGGCCCAAGGACCATCGCGTCTCGTTCGCGATCCAGGAGACGCTGCGCGGCACGGTCGACGCGGTGCTCGCCGCTGAGCCAATGGCCGATCCCTCGAGCCCGTTCGCGGTGTGCAACGCCGATGACCTTTACGGCCTCGACGCGTTCAGCAAGCTGTGCCAGCACCTCAACACCAGTCCCCATCACTGCCTGGTGGGTTTCGAGCTCGAGAACTCGCTCGTGGGTGACCTGCCGGTGTCGCGCGGCACGTGCAAGGTTGCTGACGGGCGGCTGGTCGAGATCGTCGAACGTCGAAACGTCCACTTCACCCCGGAGGGACTGTGCGCCGACGACGACATCGCGCCCTATTTCCTTGCTCCTGATTCGATGGTTTCGATGAACCTGTGGGGCTTCCAACCATCGATATGGCCGTTGATGCACCAGGCGATGGACAATCACGACTTCGCCAAGAGCCCCGAGGTCTTGCTCCCGGTCTTCGTGGGCGAACTCCTGCAGCACTCGTCGATAGACGTTGACGTCATCCCGACGGACTCCCGGTGCATCGGTGTGACCCACGCCGAGGATCTTCCGTTGGCCCAGTACCTGGTGCGCGAAGAGATCAAGCTCGGCCAGCGACCGGAGTTCGCGTTTACCGGGTTCTAGCGCGTTGGGTGGTAGATGCGCTCGACGTAGTCGTTGACCATGCGTGCCCCGCTGAACTGGGGACCCAGGGTGCGTAGCGACGCGCGCATCCTGGCCAGCCAGCCCACGGGTATGCCGTTCGCGTCGCGTGAGAAGAAGAGGGGCTTCACTTCGTTCTCCAGAAGGTCGTAGAGGGCGTTCGCGTCACGCTCGTCCTGTTCGTGGTCGTTATCGGCGATCGATCCGTCGATCGCCCAACCGTTCTGGCCGTTGTAGCCCTCGGCCCACCAGCCGTCGAGCACGCTGAGGTTGAGCCCGCCATTGAGGGCCGATTTCATCCCGCTGGTGCCGCTCGCCTCGAGCGGAGGGCGCGGCAGGTTGAGCCAGACGTCGCAACCGGCGACGAGTTGGGGAGCGACTCGTAGGTCGTAGTCTTCGAGGAAGATGACGCGGTTCGGGACGACCAGGCTGCGCTTGACGGCGAACATGTTCCTCGCCACGTTCTTCGCCTCGTCGTCGAGGGGATGGGCCTTGCCCGCGAGGATGATCTGGGCGCCCTGCTCATGGTCGATGATCTTGCGCAGCCGGTCGACGTCGTGGAACAGCAGGTCGAGGCGCTTGTAGGTGGCGAGGCGCCGGGCGAAGCCGATCGTCAGGTGGGTCGGGTCGAAGGCGCTGAAGGCGGACTCGGCGTAGGCGACGTCCTCGCCCCTCGCGAGCCGATCGACGATGGTGCGGCTGCGGATCATCTCCACCAATTGCAGACGCATCTGGCAGCGGGCCTCCCAGAGGTCGACATCGGGGATCTCGTCGATGTGGCTCCAGAGGCGCGGGTCGTTGGCGTGGCGCTCCCAGCCGGCCCCGAAGAAAATGGTGAGCAGGTCGCGCATGTGCGGGTCCATCCACGTGGGGAGGTGGACCGAATTGGTGACGTGCGTGATCGGCACGTCATCCAGCTTCTTGTTCGGAAAGAGCGGGTTCCACATGCCCCGGGCCACCTCGCCGTGGCGCTTGCTCACGGCATTGGTGGACCGGGCGCAGCGAATCGCGAGCGGCGAGAAGCCGAGCGGCTCGGTCGTGACGGTGGGGTCGATGCGGCTCTCCGCGCTCAATTCGTCGCGCGAGATGCCCATTTCGTCGATGGACCGGCCGAGCACGGAAAAGAAGACGTCCGGGTCGTAGGTCTCGTTCCCGGCGGGAACCGGCGTATGGGTCGTGAAGACGAATCGTTCGCGCCCGGTTGAGAGCAGTTTGTCCAGATCGAGACGGCCGCCGGCGAGCTCGTCGGACGTCTTGGAGGCGACCTCGAGCGCGGCGAGCGCCGGATGACCCTCGTTCATGTGGAAGAGCCCAGGGTTGATTCCCATTGCGTCGAGGGCCCGGACGCCCCCGATGCCGAGCAGCGCGTACTGCGCCAGTCGGATCTCGTGTGAACCCTCGTAGAGTCGCGCAGTGACCCAGCGTTCGAGCGGCCTGTTCTCGGCGAGTTCGGCGTCGAGCAGGTACAGGGGCGTGCGTCCGACGTTGACACGCCAGACGTGCGCCGCGAGTTCGCCATCCCAGACCGGGACCGTCACCTTCACCGGCAGCCCGTCGTCGCCTCGAACGCGCACCGCCGGCAGTAGGTCGGTGTTCGCCTCGAGCCAGTACTCGGACTGCCAGCCCTCGAGGTTCATGCGCTGGTGCAGGTAGCCGCGGCGGTAGAGGAGTCCGACGCCGACGACGTCGAGCGCCTGGTCCGAGGTCTCCTTCAAGAAGTCGCCCGCGAGGACCCCGAGTCCGCCCGAATAGACGGGAAGCGACTGGTGGACGCCGAATTCGGCGCAGAAGAACGCCACCGGTCCGCTCGAGAGGACGCGCTGGGTGGGGCGCTGGATGTCGGCGTCCATGGCCTGGGCGACGAGCGCCAACCGGTCCAGAAGATCGCGGTTGTTCGCGGCGCGCAGCAGGTCGCGCTCGGGCAGGTTGAGCAGGAATCGGACCGGGTTCTCGCCCGCGAGCGCGAAGCGGTGCGCGTCGATGCTGCGAAAGAGGTCGACGCCGCCGGGGGTCCACGACCAGAGGTAGTTGTACGAGATCCACGCGAGGTCCTCGAGGGGCTCGGGAAGTCGTCGGGCCAGGCGGTCAATCGCGCGGCGCATGTCGCGAGATCCGTCGAATCGCTTAGTCATCCCATTGAATCTAACCGGGCGGGGGCGCCGCTACGTGCGCTCGACCATGTCGCCCAGACCGACTGCCCGCGCGAGTGGCGCCACTAAGTCCAGGTCAACGCCCTGATTCCCACGCCCGACGGCTGCGACCAACGCCCGTCGAATGGACGCCTCGCCTATCGGCGACACGTATCGCGAGGCGCCCGCGAGAGCGACCAGCGCCTTCAGCTCCTCGTGCCCCGCCGGTCGTTCGAGCAGCTCGACGGTGAGTGCGTTGAGCGCGCCTTCGAAGTCGAGGCTCTCCGGTGCGACCAGCCACGATGCGGCGATCCGAGCCACGACATCGTCGCCGAGATCGCCGAGATCGTAGGCCTTCGATTTGTTGCCGTCACCGACGTACACGCGGATGCCCAGGGCGTGGGTGCGCTGCACGCGCGAGTGAAAGACGCTTCGGCGCAGGGTCAGGGTGTTCGAGAGCTTGATATTCAGCGCGCCCGACGACTCGTCGAGTGTCTCGAACTCGGCGTGCCAGAAGCCGCGGTCGTGCCGCGCGCCGTGAGCGCAGGCGAAGCGTTCGGCGGCGAATCCCGCCGCCACGAGCGCTTCGTCGGCGCGGTAGGGATCACAGGCCCGTCGCCAAAGTTCGCCTCCGGCGATGCCCGGCCGGTTCGAGTGGACTTCGTCAAGGCGAGCGACGAAGTCGGCTTCGAGGTCGACACCCAGCACCTGACTGGCGATCTCGATGGCGACCGCCGCGTAGCGCAGGACTGTCGAGGTTTCGATCTCCGCGGGGTCCGCGAAGAACCAGGCGCAGCTCGTGAAGCTGTACTGGAGGTTTCGATGAACCTCGCACAGCTCGAGCACGGTGCTGGTTTCGTCGTCGTCGAGCGCCTGGTTCGAATGGCGTCGGACGAACTCGTCGCGGGTCGTCGCCCCTGCGAGGACGGTGCCGTAGTCGAGCAACGTGGCGTCAACTGAGTCGACCAGTTCGGCCAGTCGTTCGTCGACGACGGATCCCAGGGTCTCGCGCAGCCAGTCGAGGGCGCCTCGGAGCGGAACCCGCCACTCCTGATTCCAGCCCGGCTGCTGACCGGTGACGCACCCGCAGTCGCTGCGCCAGCGCTCAACGCCGTGCGCACAGCTCCACGCCGACTGCGCCGCCAGTTCGACCTCGTGGGTCGGTTCCTGGTCCTTCAGCCACTCGTCGAGGCTGGTGTTGACGCCGTAGTCGTTCGCGAGCCGCCGCTGCGCCCAGGCGAGCCCCATATCCCCGAAGCGGTGGTGGTGACCGTAGGTCTCGCCGTCGGCGACGACCAGGACGAGACCGTCCCCGCCGTTGAGTGCCTGGAACATGGTGTCGGCGAGCTTCGTGCCGTCATCGATCAGGTCGCTGAAGGCCACGTGCTGGGAGAGGCTCGAGTGTCCGAAGACCACGGTGATCGTCCTACCGCTCGGGAGTCGAACGAGGTAGGGTCGCGACGTGTCGAGGGAATCTGCATCGACTGGTGCCCAATGGCCTCCCGGGCTGCGCACCCGCACCGCCTGGCCCGGCATGAGGATCGTGTACCTGACGTGCTGATCGACGAGGACTTCGAGCGTGGCGAGATCGACGGCGGTCTCGGGCAGCCATAGTCCACGCGGCGCCTCGCCGAAGCGGGCCACGTAGTCGGCGATGCCCCAGGCGACGAGTCGTTGGCGGTCGACGGCACTCGCCAAGGGGAGTATCGCGTGCACCAGGGGCGCGGCGACGACGACGCCGGGTCCGCCCGGGGCGTGGCGCACCTGGTAGGCGAGTGACCGGTCGACGTCCGGGGCGTAGCGCTCGATCCAGTGGTAGAGCGTGGGACCGATGTCGAAGCTGCATCGGGTCAGGGGCTCGACCAGTTCGATCGTTCCATCCTCGCCGGGCAGCGCCACCGCGGTGAGTGCCCGGTAGCACTCGGCGGTGATGCGCTCGTTCCAGTCGTGATACGGCCACGCGCCCCATTCGTTGAGGGCGTCGCCGAGCCAGGGGTCTTCGCGGGGAGGTTGGTAGAAGTGGTGGTGAAAACCTGCGATCGGCGACATCTAGGCCTTGCGCCTCAGTATCACGAGCGACAGGGGCGGTAGCGTCGCGCGCAGCACGAAGCCCGAGTGCTCGTGACGCGCGGACGTAAAGACCATCTCGGAAAGGTAATCGCTCCCGCCATAGCGGCCTTCGTCGCTGTTGGCGAGAACGATCCAATCGGCGCCTGACGAGATGGGCACTTCATAGTCGTCGCGCGGCACCGGCGTGAAGTTCGCGAGCATGATCAACTCGTCGTCACCGGTACCGCGGCGCCATATGAGCACACTCTGGGACGCGTCGTCGCAGCTCAACCAGCCGAAGTCGTCGGGGCTGGCATCGTCGCGGTGCAGTGCCGCGAAGTCGTGGTAGACGGCGTTCAGGCGCTGGACCCAGCGGGCGACCCCCAGGTGTTCGGGGCTTTCGAGAAGGTGCCAATCGAGGGATTGCTCGTGGCTCCACTCGCCGACCTGGGCGAACTCATCGCCCATGAAGAGCAGTTTCTTGCCCGGGATCGTGTACTGGTAGCCGAAGAGGAGCCGAAGGTTCGCCCTCTTCTGCCACTCGTCACCGGGCATCTTCGCGAGCAGCGAGCCCTTGCCGTGCACCACCTCGTCGTGCGACAAGGGCAGCATGAAGTTCTCGGTCGCCGCGTAGATGGCGCGAAAGGTCAGTTCGTGTTGGTGGAACTGGCGGTGGATCGGTTCCCGCGCGAGGTAGTCGAGCGTGTCGTGCATCCATCCCATGTCCCACTTGAACGTGAAGCCCAGGCCGCCCTCGTCGGGCGAGCGGGTCACCGCGGGCCACGACGTGGACTCTTCGGCGACCACCATCGCGCCGGGGAACGACCGGGTGGTCTCTCGCGTGCACTGGCAGAGGAAATCGACCGCGTCGAGGTCCTCGCGCCCCCCGTAGCGGTTGGGCACCCATTCGCCGGGCTTGCGCGAGTAGTCGAGGTAGAGCATCGAGGCGACGGCGTCAAGGCGCAGGCCGTCGGCGTGGAACTCGTCGAGCCAGAAGCACGCGTTCGAGATGAGGAAACTGCGGACCTCGTTTCGGCTGTAGTTGAAAGTCCAGCTCTGCCAGTCCGGATGCACGCGCTGGCGGACGTCGGCGTGCTCGTAGAGGTAGGTGCCGTCGAAGCGGGCGAGCGCGAAACTGTCCGAAGGGAAGTGCGACGGCACCCAGTCGAGCAGCACCCCGATGCCGGCTTGGTGGAGGTGGTCGACCAGGTACTTGAAGTCGTCGGGTGTGCCCATGCGCGAGGTGGGAGCGAAGTACCCGGTCGTCTGATAGCCCCACGACCCGTAGAAGGGATGCTCCATCACCGGCAGCAACTCCACGTGGGTGAAGCCCATCTCACGGGCGTACTCGGCGAGCATCGGGGCGAGCTCGCGGTACGTCAGCGAACGGTTGCCCTCCTCGGGCACCCGGCGCCAGGAACCGAGGTGCACCTCGTAGACCGACACCGGCCGTTCGCGGGAACGAAACGACGCACGGTCGTCCATCCACTGTCGGTCGCCCCAGGTATGACGTGAGCTCCACGCCCTCGTGGCGGTCGCTGACGGGACCTCGAAGAACCGCCCCATCGGGTCGGTCTTGTCGAACTCGTCGC
>Ga0182014_10000263_pt1 | contig 66999 bp, 42 predicted proteins | sample 612S2DmetaG_FD_120489 | JGI IMG/M metagenome (GOLD analysis project Ga0182014, IMG submission 120489) | Permafrost microbial communities from Stordalen Mire, Sweden - 612S2D metaG | ecosystem: Environmental > Terrestrial > Soil > Wetlands > Permafrost | place: Sweden: Stordalen | collected...
CACCATGCGCCATCGCAATGCAGGATTCAAGCTCGGACGCAACACCAGCCACCGTCGCGCCCTGTTGCGCAATCTGGTCACGTCCGTCATCGTGGAAGATCGCGTTGAGACCACCGTGGCCAAGGCCAAGGCAGTCCGTCCGCTGGTTGAAAAGATGATCACCCTGGGCAAGAAAGGCGATCTCCACTCGCGCCGTCAGGCCCTCAGCTTTCTCATGACCGATAAGTCCGTTACGCGGCTTTTTGAAACCGTGGCCCCGCGCTACGGCGACCGCCAGGGCGGCTATCTGCGCATCATCCGCACCGGCTTTCAGCAGGGCGATGGGGCTGCCAAGGCCTTCATTGAGCTGCTCGGCGCCGAAAAGCAACTCGATGCCAAGCGCAAGAAGCGCGACGACATCAAGGCCAAGAAGCGCGCCGAACTCGAAAAGCACTTGGAAGAAGCCAAGGCCGAAGAAGGCAAGAAGGAAGAAGGCGGCGAAACGGTCGCGTAAAGCGGCTGTTCTCCGGCGTCTTCACCCTTCGCTTGGAAGGTAAGCACGGGCGCATCCCTTCGTGGGATGCGCCCGTGCTCGTTTCGAGCATTTTAGCTTTTGCTATAAACTTCTGTGCCCCATCCATTCCGCGTTTTCTGCGGAATGGGTGGGATATCGACAAAATTCCTGTCTACAGTATTTCCGAAAAGCCATAGAAACTGCCGCGGCGAATTCTTACTCCGCCCTCATCAGCCGCTTGGGCCTCATCAGGCGCATATAAATATAGATCGCCAATTGCAGTGTGAGTGCTCCGCAGCAGTCCAGCAGTACATCCCAGGGTGAACCGGTGCGGTTGGGCAGATAACTCTGGTGCAACTCATCCAAACTGGCCACCAGAGAGGTTCCCAACAGTGCAAGAAAAGCGTCTTCCATGAAGTGGGAGTGCGGCAGGCTCATCCACCAGGCCCGCAGCCACAGCACCCCGATTGCCCCATAGCCGAAAAAGTGTCCGCTCTTGCGGATCAGGTGATGAATGATCTCCCAGCGCGCGCTTCCGACAGGCCCGAAGATGACCTCCCAGAACCAGCGTAGTGGCCCGCTGGTGTGGTTGGAGCCCAGCATTTCAGCGGATTCCAGCATGATGACGCCGACGCCCACGGCAACCGGCAGCCACGCGCTCAACCAGAATTTGAGGCCTTGGCGGACGGGAGCGTTGCTCTCATTTCCGGCAATTTGAAGTGGCACTAATCACTCTTTCCCGAGCCCGAATCCATCCCGGCGGGCAAATCAAGCGCCACCAGGACAAACCGGGGTTTGCTGTCCTTTGGATTCTCAAAGCCCACAATGTGCTGGTGGCGCCTCGAGCCAGCCTTCAGTTCCAGACTATCCTTGTTGGTGCCGTAATCGTGCCGGTTGATCTTCACATTGCCGCCCTTTTTCTCGTCGGCGCAACCCAGCCCTTCTGCCGTGACTGTCGGCGTACCCACTGGGGAGTCGCCTTGGCAGGTAATCACGTCTCCGTAGCGGCCCAGCGCCTTCTTATAGAAAGCAACCACCTTTTCCTCGGAATCGGAGCTCTCGTAGGAAACCGTCTGCACGCGCAGCTTCCACTGGCCAAACCCCAGATGCACGTCGGCCGACTTGTGGTCGCCGTCGCCCTTTACCACTACGGCGCCCGGATAGACCGGCAATCCAAGATCCACGGCCGTTGTCTGATCGGTATTCACGTGCACTCCGCCAAAAGGCGTATCCACCTGAACCTTCTTTTCCTGGCCGTTGGCGTCCTTGTCCACATGGACCCTGCATCCGGCCAATCCGGTCGCCAACGCCAGGCCCACTACCAAAGTTGTCGCATTCCGCGTTCTGCTGAGATTCATGGCAATCGCCCTCTAGTTCTCTGACCGCTTGTTTATGTACCATCTTCGGTGCCCCATTCTTTCGCCATTTTTCTGGCGAAAGGGTGGGACAGCACGAACCAGATGGTACAAAATCACGGGGCCAGAGCCCTATCCCCTTAATACGCCCGCATCCATGAAAAGGTTCCTCGAATCGCACTGCCTGCGGCAACATCCTCCTGCCACCCTCAGCTCAATCCGTCGAGTCGCCGTCTTCCTTTGTGCCTGTGGCGAAGAAAATCCCCACGGTGAAAACCAGAACGATGACCGGGATAACGAAAAACGGGGAAGCGATGTTCACAGTGCAAACTCCTTGCCGCTAGAGTACCAAAGCGCGGGCACGTCTCCAATCAAATGCCGGAGCGATTCGATGGCTGCTTTGAAAGTGCACAGCTTTACAGGCTGCGAAACAACGTGATCTGGAGGGAGGCGGGGGTTTTAACCCCGCATAAAGCCAACAGAATCAAGCGGGCTTTAGCCCCGGAAGGAATGGGTTTTCATCCTCGATATTCCCTCGATGGCTGGTTGCCCCATCCTTGCCGCGTTTTGCTTTTGCGGCAAGGGTGGGAGACCACGAACCTCATCCTCTTCGATTCCCCTTACTCCTTCGGCCCTCCGTTCGGGTAATCCACCCGGATAGTCAGAATCTCGTAGGGGTGAATCGGCGCCTTCACCACATCGCCGCTCACCGTCAGCGGCTTGCCTTCCGGTGTCTCCATCAGGTTAGTCACGGTAGCTCCCGTCGCCCCGGCCGGCACATGAAACTCGGCGGTCGTCTCTTTCCCCGCCCACTCATAAACACGGAAGATCAGCCCTTTCGCGTCTTCGGCCTTCTTCACCGCGGTCAGCATCACGTTCTCCGGCCCGACCGAGGCAAAGGAGTGCGAAGCGGGCAGAGTGCCAGCGTGCGCCGTCGTCACCACCGCCGTCAGCGGGTAGTTGTATTCGTAGCCGTGGCGCACGGTGAGCGCGTCCTTCCACGTCCCCGCGTGCGGATAGAGCGCGTAGTGGAAGTGGTGATGCCCCATGTCGGCCTCGGCATCGGGCCACTTGGGTGAGCGCAGCAGCGTCAGCCGCAGCACATTGCCCACCGCGTCGTAGCCGTACTTGGTCTGGTTCAGCACGCTCAGCCCATGCTTGCCGTCGCCCAGATCGGCCCAGCGCATCGCCGGAACCTCAAACTGCGCCTGCTCCCACGAGTTGTTGCGCGTGGTTGCCCGGTCGATGCTTCCGTAAGGAATCTCGTAAGTAGCAAATGGCCCTGAAGCCGCCAGCGGAAACGCCGCCTTCAGCAGCACGTGCGACTCGTGCCAGTCGATCTCGTTGTCGATGTCAACCAAGTCGCCTTTGAGACTGATGGTCTGCACAAACTTCGAGCTTTGCCATGTGCGTGTAACGCGCACGGCAGGATTAGGCGTGTTATCTCCGATAAACTCAACCCTGTCGGCCTGATTCAGCAACGCCGGAGGCTGATCATAGGTGCCAGGATCGACATTCCAAGCATCGTAATCTTTTGGCGTATCTTTGAAGGCTTGAAGCTCGTTGCCGCAGGTGCCGGCCTGTAGATACTCATATCCTGTTTTCTGCTCACGGATGCTGGTGATACAGCCGGTCTTCCGGCTCACTTTGACTGAGAGCCCATAGGGAGCGCCGTCTGGGTAATTCTGTAACGTGTATTCGCTCGCCGACTTATCTTGAGTTGGAGAGTAGAAGCCACGATCACACATCATTTCAGATTGGCCGGGCTTCCGATGCCAAGGCGGCGTAAGGCGGTAAAGCTTGTAGCCTATGGCTGGAACTTTCTCGGCATTGAAGCTTAGTTCGACGACACCGCTGTTCAAGTCTCGCGAAATGATCTTAGGGTCAACCTCATCCATCTGGCTCGTGTGGCAGGCATTCGAGACGTGAAGATCCTGCTTGGGGTCGGCGAGTTGCACCTTGGCCTTAACTTCACCCGACCGTTCCCAACCTAAGGGATTGAACACAAGAATTGGGATCGTCTTTGATTCCGTGGTCAGCGTATCGATCTGTTCCGATACTGCCCCCAGCGCCGCCGCATCGATCTCATTGGTCGACCACCGCACCACGTCGTAATCCTTCTGCGCATCCTTGTAAATCACACCGATGCCCGACCCAGCCGCCAAGTCATGGAACTGGTTAAACAGCACCTTCTTCCAATCTTCAGTCAGTTCTTTCCCCGGATACTCGCGGCCATCCAGCCATGCCAACGAAGCCCACTTCTCCGCATTGATGACTTCCTCTTCGCTCTCGCGCATATTCCGCTTGTGATTGGCCTGCGTCGTCATCACGCCGCGGTGATACTCGAAGTAAAGCTCACTCTTCCACGTCGGAATGTTCACCTTGCCCGCAACCGCAGGCGGAGCTGTGTAGCCTTTGGCAATCGATCGGTAATCCCACTCCGGGCTTTCCGGCGCGATCTGCTTTTCCAGCGCGCTGAAGTAACTCTGCGCCGTGCCAAACTCAATTTTTGGCGTGACAAGCGAAGTCCCCGGCGCACTCCAATGAAACCCCTCGTCCAGAATCGCCCGCGTGGGTCCGCCGCCGTGGTCGCCGATGCCATAGAGGTCCATGATGCCCGGCAGCCCGGTGGCCTGCTTTTGTGCAATGGTGAAGTCCCTTGCCAGCCGCACCAGATTCAGGTTGTCATTGGCGTAGTCGTGCGGAAAGTATGTCAGCACCTTCGACCCGTCGGGCGACTCCCACCAGAAGAACTTGAAGGGCAACTGATTGGTATCGCACCAGGCCATCTTCTGCGTCACAAAATAATCGATGCCGCTCTTCTTGTAGATCTGCGGCAACTGCCACGTGTAGCCAAAGGAATCCGGGTTCCAGCCGATGCGCGTCTCCACGCCGTACTGCTGCTTGAACCAGCGCTTGCCCACCAGCAACTGCCGCACCAGCGACTCGCCGTCGGGCATATTCAGGTCCGGCTCAACCCACATTCCGCCCACAATCTCCCAGCGCCCCTCCTTGATGCGCTGCGCAATCTCGGCGTTCATCTCGGGATACTTGTCCGCGATCCACTCGTTATACGCCGCGGCCGATTGGGAGTATGTGTACTCGGGATATTCGTACATCAGTTGCAGCGCGGTGCCGAAGGTCCGTTTCACCACGTCCACCGTCTCGGTCCACGGCCACAGCCAGGCCGCGTCAATGTGCGAGTTGCCGGTGAGATGGAAAGTAGCCTGTTGCAAAAGCGGCTTCAGCGTTTCAAGTTTTGTGTGCGCCGCTTTCAGGCTGGCGTCGAACTTCGCTTGATCGTGCGCGTCCAGAGCCGCCAGGTCCACGGTGCGAATCGCGTCGGAGAGCGTGGCCAGTTTCCCCGCATCGCCCGGCGCCAGCGCGGGAACCAGCAGCGTGGCAGAGAGAAACTCCAGGCGCAGGTCCTCTGGATTGGGGCGGTTCTCCGGGAAGTCGATCTTCAGCGTCGCGCCCTGAAAGTTCTTGCTGTCCACCGTGTGCAGCAGCTTGACGGCCACCGTCACCTTCTCGCCGGGCTTCGCCTGATCAAAGAAAACCACCGGCTCCAAATCGTCGCCCATGGCCACGCGTCGCCCATTGAAGTAGAGAATCTGCGGCATCGGCCCGTTCGCCGTGGCGTGGAACTGGAACCAGATGCGCGCGCCGGTCAGGTCGTAGCCGCTCAGCGTGGCTGGAATCTGGTAGGTTTGGCGAAACCACACCGCCTCCTTGGGAGCCTTCGAGCCTTTGGCGATGGGTTGCCAGTCGCTCTCGTCCAGATTCACGGCCTCGCCGTGAGCCAGGTCGCCGGCGTGCAGCTTCCAGGCCCCGTCGGGCAGTTCGTGCAGGCTTGTAAGCCGGTCGATGACCGCGTGGGTGTCGGCAGGCAGTGTGGCGGCGATTTTGGCGGCCTCGGCTGCGCTTTGCGCCGTGGCCCGGCCCGTAAACAGCGTGACGCCTGCAACGACGGCCAGGCAGGCAAAACGAACGAAACGCAACTTCAAAGCGGAATTCATCGCGGAGAAATCCTCCTCGTCATGGTAAGGCCTGAAAGCTCCTTCCGGAACGGGAGATTGCACTGGCGCAAGGCTCGGCTCGATAAAAATCTCCGTTTGGCATTGAATCCTGCTGAATTCGCCCTCCATCCTCCGCCTCGGCGAAGGAATCGTGGGCCAAATTCGTGCATCCAATACTTAACCAGCGTCGGAAATGCAGGTTTCACATTTGCCTCTTACGACCCTGGGAGGAGCCGAAAGAACTCATTCGGAGAGAGGAAGACGCCTATCTCACAGTCTGGGACGACGTCTCCCTTGCCTGGGGGCATACTAATTGCATTGGCCGCTTTCCCCTGCGGAGCAAGAGACCGCTTTGCGGCTTTTTTTGAGGTCAGCCAGCTTGGAGTCTGTTTCTCCAGCCGGCCTCCCACCGCGCACCAAAGAAATTGCTTGGAAGAACCTGGACTTACAGAAAGGGATTCATGACCGCTGCTGCTCGCTATCCCGGCATTCGGGTTACCGCAAATGGAAATCAGCTTGTCTCGTACCACACCGAGACGCGCATCGCCGACGCCGGCGTCTTCTATCCCATCACGCCTTCCACGGAGGGCGGCGAGCTCTTCCAGCAGGCCTATGCTGAAGGCCACTTGAACGTTTTCGGGCAGAACACCATCGCCATTGAGACCGAGGGCGAACACGCGGCCCAGGGCGGTGCCATCGCTCATTCTGTCTGTGGCAAGCGGGTGGTCAATTTCACCTCCGGCCAAGGTGTGGTCTACGGCGTCGAGCAGGATTTTCACGCGCCGGGCAAGCTCTCGACGATGGTGCTCGAAGTGGGCGCGCGCGCCCTCACCAAGCAGGCCCTCAATGTTCACTGCGGCCACGACGACATCTATGCCGCTCTCGATACCGGCTGGATTATGCTTTTCGGCAAGGATGCGCAGCAGGCCGCCGACCAGGCGCTCATCTTGCGTCGCGTCACCGAGCTGAGCCTGACTCCGGGCATGAACATCATGGATGGCTTCCTGACCACCCACCTGGAGCGCACCTTCTATAAACATGAATCGGGGCTGATCCGCGAGTTCCTCGGCGCGCCTGACGACATCATCGACTGCCCCACCGAGGCGCAGCGCACGCTCTTCGGCCCCACCCGCCGCCGCGTTCCTAAAATGGTGGACCTGGCAAACCCCATCCTGCTCGGCCCCGTGCAGAATCAGGAACACTACATGAATGGCGTCGTCGCGCGGCGCAATAACTTTGCCGAGCCGATTCTGCAATTTCTTGAAGACGCCTACGAGCAGTTCGCCGAACTCACTGGCCGCCGTTATGGCCTCATCAGCCAGTACAAAACTGACGACGCGGAGACGGTCTTCGTCTCGCTTGGTTCAGCCGCTGAAAACATCGAGGCCGCGGTCGATTACCTGCGCCAGACGCGCGGCGCCAGTGTCGGCTCCATCCACGTCAACGTGATTCGTCCCTTCCCTGAAGCCGCCATCGTCGCCGCGCTCAGGGGCAAGAAGAACGTCATCATCCTGGAGCGCACCGACGAGGCGCTCTCCGGCGACAATCCGCTCGGCCGCGACATTCGCACCGCTTTCTCCAAGGCCGTGCAATCTGTTGCGGGGCTACCCGCGATTTCGCTGGCCGAAGTCCCGAAGATCTACGGCGGCTCCTATGGCCTCGGCTCCCGCGACTTCCGCCCCGAGCACATCATTGGCGCTTACGAGTTTGCCACTGCCGGCCTCGCCCGGAAAGACGGCAAGCGCGCCTCCGACGGCGTGAGCTTCTTCGTCCTCGGCGTCGACCATCCCTACGCGGTCATCGGCGACGAGACTCCGTCCCTTCTTCCAGAGGGCGCGGTCGCCGTTCGCTTCCACTCCATCGGCGGCTGGGGCGCCATCACCACCGGCAAGAACCTGGGCGCCATCATCGGCGACCTGAACGACCTCCTCTATGCTCGCGACGGCCTCAAAGACTCGTTGGGCAATCCCAAGGAAGTCATTCACGTCAGCGCCAATCCCAAGTACGGTTCCGAAAAGAAAGGCGCGCCGACCGCGTATTTCATGGTTGCCGCCAAGGAACGCATCCGCGTCAACTGCGACCTGCGCCATGTCACCGTGGTCCTCTGTTGCGACCCCAAGGCATTCACCCATACCAATCCGCTGGACGGCATGGCCGAGGGCGGAAGCCTGGTCTGGGAGTCCGATCAGCAAGGCGAACAGGCTTGGGGGCAATTGCCTCTGTGGGCGCGCAAGCAGATCATTGACAATCACATTCGCGTCTTCACGCTGCCCGGTTTTGAAATCGCCAAAAAGGCAACCGACCGCGCTGACTTGCAACTGCGTATGCAGGGCAACGCCTTTCTAGGCGCATTCTTCCGGGTCAGCAGCCTGCTCGGCGAGTTCGGCATCACGCAGGAGCAGTATCGTGACGTGGTCCACAAGCAGTACGTCAAAAAGTTCGGCAAGCTGGGCGAGGCCGTCGTCGAGTCCAACATGGAAGTCATGATGCAGGGCTACGATCATGTGCAGGAGATCAAGATCGGCGCGCTCTCGGCGGCCGACCACTCCTCCTTGCGCGGCCAGGCGCTGCTGCCCATTTTGGAAACCGTCCCCGCGGGCGACGGAGGCTCCTGCGGCACCGGATGCCGTTCCCACTCGATGCCCGCCGGCCAGGCCAAGCGCACCCCGCTGGCCAGCGTCGCAAACTTCGACGCCGAGTTCCGCTCCCACTACGGCTATAACCAGCCCGCCTCGCCGCTCGCGGCCGTGGGCATGATCGCCGCCGCCACCGGCGACACAGCCTCCAAATACGTGGCCCGTCGCGAAACCCCGCTCTTTATACCCGAAAACTGCACCCAGTGCATGGAGTGCATCTCCGCTTGCCCAGACACGGCTCTGCCCAACACCGCGCAGGATCTGGCCACGCTGCTGCGCACTGCCGTGAATCATTACGTGGCCAAGGTCGAGGACCGCACCAAGCTCATGGCCGCGCTGCCAGAGATCGAGCGCCTCACCCGCCAACGCATGCTCGCCGACGTCAAGACCGGCACGCCTCTGCCCGCCATCCTCCGCGAAGTCATTGATTCCCTCGAAGGCCTCTCCAGTGAGTCAAGGAACGGAGTTCTTGAAATTCTCGACAAGGTTCCCATGGCCTACCAGAAGGTGACCGCCATCTTCAGTTCGCCGGAGCGCAAGGCCCCCGGCTCGGGCGGCATCTTCTCCATCTTTGTCTCCGATTTGTGCAAGGGCTGCGGAGCCTGTGTCACCGCCTGCGGAGACCACCTCGCGCTCAAGATGGTGCCGGAGACCGAGGATGTTAACGCCAAGCACATGACCGGTACCGGCTTCCTCGATCTGCTGCCTGACACCACGCAAAAGTTTCTGGGCCTTTTCAACGCCGACCATCCCGTCGACTCGAAGACCGCCGCGCTGCGCAATATGCTCATGGTGCGCTCCACCTATGATGCGCTGGTTGCCGGCGACGGCGCCTGCGCCGGATGCGGAGAAAAGAGTGTCCTGCGCTCCATCGCCGCGGTCACTGAGGCGTATATGCGCCCCGTCTTCCACGCCAAAAGCGATCGCTTCCTGGCCAAGGCCGGCGACCTTGAAAAGCGCGGTGTAGCCCGCCTGGCCGTGCTCAAAGCCCGCAGTCGGACTGAGTACGATCTCCTCCGCCAAGCCATCGCCCATCTGATCCTCGGCCTCGGCGGCGAAGACGAAAAGGATACCCGCGCCCGCATCGCCGACTACGAGAAAACCCACGGTCCCATCAGCGATGCCGAACTGGTCGAGGCCATCGCCGCGGTTCTGCTTACTGAAGCCTTCAACCACAAAAACCTGCAAGCCGTCGATGGCCGCCTCGCCAACGGCATGAGCGTGATGGCCATGGCCGCTCACACCGGCTGCAACACCGTCTACGGCTCAACCGAGCCCAACAACCCTCACCCCTATCCATGGATGAACTCGCTCTTCCAGGACGGCGTCACCGTTGGCTGGCTGATGGGTGAGAGCTTCATCGTCGATCATGCCCGCCGTTCCGTCATTCCCGAGCGGCTCGCCGACATTCTCCTCACCCGCGACACTAACGGGGCCCCCGCGGACGGGTCTTCGTCCGTGGGGTGTTCAGATGTAATCAGCGACGAGGAGTATTACCACCTCACCCACTTCACTGACGCCCTCATGACCGATCAGGAGATCGTCGAGCTGCCCAAGGTCTGGGCGGTCGGCGGCGATGGCGGCATGGGCGACATCGGCTATCAGAATGTTTCCAAGGTGATGCTCCAGAACCGGCCCAACGTCAAGGTTCTCATGCTTGACACTCAGGTGTACTCCAACACCGGAGGTCAGAACTCCGACTCCACTCCCATGCTTGGCGGCGGCGACATGAACACCTACGGCGCGGCCACTCAGGGCAAGAACACTGAGAAGAAGACCGTCGCTGAAACCTTCCTCGCCGGCCACGGTTCGCCGTTCGTGGCACAAGTCTCCATGGCCAACGCTCCCAAGCTCTACCGCGCCATCCTCGATGGCCTTGAGTATCGCGGCACCATGTTCCTCCAGGCCTTCACCACCTGCCAGCCCGAGCACGGCGTTGCCGACGATATGGCCCTCATTCAGGCCCAGCGCGTCCGCGATTCGCGCGGCGTGCCGGAGTTCGTCTTCAATCCCCGCCTCGGCGAAACCTACCAAGAGGCATTGGACATCAAAGGCAACCCTTCCATCGATCTTGATTGGTACGAAACCAAAAACAAAGTAACCGGCGAAACTTCGCGCTACACCGTCGCTCACTGGTGCACCACGGAAGCCCGCTTCCGCAACCATCTGAAGAAGGTCAAACCCGAAGCCGCTGCCAAGCTCATTCCGCTCGATAACATGCTGGTCCGCATCACCCAACAGGACGTGGTCTACCGCCGCTATCTAACGCCCGGCCACCGCGCCTTCATCCCCGACTTCGGCGTTTATATCACCGTGGAAGATGCCGGCAAGACAACCTTCTACGCTCTCAGCCGCCAGTTAGTCCTATTCTGCGTCGAGCGCCGCAAGGCCTGGCGTATGTTGCAATCCAAGGCCGGCATCGTGAACAAGGAGTATGCCGCCCAGCGCGACCTTCTAGCCGAAGTAGACTCCGGCAAACTCCCGCTGGATGAATTCCTGACCCACGCCCACGAGTTACTATCAGAACGCCTGACCGCCGCAACCCCGGCCAAGGCATAACTCAGCACACCCCCCAAACGTGCAGAATGCGGACCGTCAATCCGCATTCTGCACGTTGGGCGCGTCGCTTCCAGTATCATTCAAAACAATAAATAGATTTGTCATCCTGAGCTGAGCGCAGCGAAGTCGAAGGATCAGCATGAGCGCTTGCGCATTCTCGCAGCCCGCATAGGCGCGCGATAAGAAAAAGCCAAATCGCAGGGCCTTAACTACTCCACATGAATCCTTAAATTCCTCTAATTTCCAGGAACGTGGACCAAGGGTCCCGCACAGTGATACGACCCCACATTAAGTGAATTACCATGTTCCGGTATTGAATTCATATCGCCACAGTGCGATGAGAAAAGAGATTTCTGATGAAGGCGTGTTTGTCATTCCTTGTCTGTGTCTTCTTATCTGCAGCAGCATTTGGACAAAACCTTCACGTGTTGGATCAGGGGACAAATAATGGAGTCTTCCATAATGTCTATTGTCTGGTGCCGCCCGATCATAGCGCGGTAACGTGTAGCATCAGTGTCTCTCCTATTCAGTGGGGGAGCACTCTTTCTATTCAGGGCGCGTATCTAACGAGGAACCAGCGAATAATTCCTCTCCAGGTTAAGAGCGAAGCAATGGGCGGTCAGGAAGCTACAGCGCCAGTCATCTACGGAGATTGGATGATTATCAGATGGGTCGGCGGCCAGTACGCACTTCAGATTGGTAGGGGATGGACAAGGGATCAATGGGACAATTACGCTCAGCGCCTCGTGGCGTTGAGTGATTGGGAGAGATCTCCTGAAGGCATCAGAAGTTTCAATCAAAAGCTTGCGCAGGATATGGGAGTGCCGTTTTCCGGAAACAGCGATACGGGTCCTGGCATGGGGGGTAATGGAAATTCCCGCCCATGCTATATCGTGCAGGATCAAATTAATCGAGTTCAGAATGACATCAACTCGAACATTCGCGCTCTCAATGCCACCAGTGGCTCCGTCTGGAGCGGCGGAGTCCAGGGAGTCCTCAGCCAGAATCGTCAGAGATTGGTTGAATTGCAGAACGAACTGACAAGTTGTACTCGATGACAGAGGCGGTCAAGCGCCGGGTGCCCCAGGTCTCGATTCTGAGACCTGGACACCACAGATTCAATGGTACGAAATCATGCGGTCACCGCTCTAGTTCTCGATGGCCAGCACGTCGTAGTTGTAGTTGATCATGACGCGCTTGATAGGAGATGGGTACTTGGGAAGTTGCATGGTTTTCTCATAAGTAGAATCTCCCACGATGGTTAACATGCCAAGGTGAGTCGTTCTGCCGTCGGTTAGCTCCAGATAGACAGGAACAATCATTTTGAAGCTTGCCGGAACTCCTGATTGCGTCAACTTGAAATGTACGGCTGTTGCGTCACCGTCCTTCGTCAACTGGCTCTCGAAGTGATAAGTCGGCAGGTCCATGCCATACACATACTGGTTGAAGAACCAATCCATGCGATGATTGCCATCAAGATCCATCTGGCGGTCCATATGCTTCTCTACCGTAGCTTTGAAATCCTCCGTGGTAGCTGCCTGTAGGCGGTGACTCGCAACAAAGTCATGCATGGTATCCATGAAACTCTGATCTCCATCATCGGACGACCACATCATCATCCGGATCATATGCAGGATATATGCCCCCTTGGGATAAACAAGGTTCTGGTAAATATTGAATCCTGTCTTCTCAGTGCTGAGCCGGAATCCCATGGTGACCGGGCCTACGTCGATAGGACGGAATCCCATCGCGTTCTTTTCTACGATGAGTTTCCGCTCTTGCTTCCAGAACTCGTGAAATTCATCCGGTTTGTGTTGTGTGAGCTGTAGGAAGATCGAGGCCGAAGCGTCGGCAAAACCCTCGCTCATCCACTGATCGCGATAACTGCGGAATCCAACTGTCTGCCCCCACCACTGGTGCGAAACTTCATGCGGGGTCACAACCTTCCAGTACATGAGTTCCGGATTCAAACCCAGAAAGTGCTGTTGCGTCTGGTCGAGAAAGCCGCAAATGGGCAGATAGACCAGCATGGGCCAGCTTTGTCCATAGTTGCAGGCAAACTGTTGGGTTAGGGCAATATGATTGAAAGGTACAGGGCCAAAGTATCCCGTATACAGTTTTGCTGCAACTTCTCCCTGGCTCAGTTGAGTAGCTAGCATGGACGTAGTGTTGATGCTTTCGACAGGCCCCTCGTCCGATCTACGGGATGAGTTTGACGTCGGAAGATGCGAGTCGTGGTCCAACTCGGAAAACATATTTGGAGGATTTATGTTGGCATAGGCGTCGATAGTCAGGGTACCGCCTTGTTTGCCTTCCACCTTGGCCTCTTTCATGGCGAACTTGCCCAAGTTGAAACCCACCACCGGCAGCGGCACTTCAGTTTTCCACTCGCTCGTTGTGATCTTGCCTTCGGTGCTCTCGCGCACCTTGGTTCCGGTTGCAATCAAGTTCAGCCCTTTGGGCACATGAAACATCATATGATAGGTCGCATAGTCTCCCATTCCACTTGATCCATTGGGATACCAGCTTTCGCGCGCAATGGGGTAGTAGTTATCGCCGCCTTCATTCTCTACTACGTTCTTGCCGCCATATGAGATGCGAATTGTCGTGGACTCGCCCTTCTTCAGAGGTCGGGCCAGAACAACCCCGAAATCGGCGTCCTCATCCTTCTTTTCCTGTATATAGTCCAGCGCTTCGCCTTTCTCGGCCTTTACGTCGCTCACCCGTAGCGTGCGATAGAGAGAAAGCGGCACCACCGCGACGCCGTCCTGGTTGGCTGTCAGATGCACCGTTGCCAGCCCCGTCACCAGGCCGCCTCTCTCGATGGAAATATCCAGGTCTTCGTTGTCGATCCCAAAGGTTTCGTTCTTCTCATTTCCCTTGCCTCCGCCACGGGCGGCATCTGAACTCTGATGGAAGGCGCTGAGATAGGTTCCGCCCCAGTCATTCCAATTCAGTAAGGAAATTTCCTCCGGTTCTACGCCGGAAGCTCCGTGCGGATCGACCGTAAAGATCAAATGCGAATTCTTCTTCCCATGGATAACTGCCTCAAAAAACCTTCCCTGCGCTGGGCTCAAAACATCTTCCAGCAGCCGCAAATCGAGATTGTCCTTGATCTTTTCGCGCAAAAGTCCCTGCAGATTATGAGCCTCTGAGGAGTAGGCGGAACTTGCTTCGCCCTTGCCCGCCGATGCCTTGCGCAACTCTGCGGCGGTCTCATCGGTAAATCGCATTTCGACGTGGTCAAAGTCCTCGTCAAACTCCGAGCTCTTGTTGAGGATCTCCAGGCTGTGCCGCTCTTGGATAGTGGGCGGCGTCAGGTGAAAGTGTCCTTCGCCGTTGAAAACCGCACCCGTGATCTTGCCGTTTACCTCGCCATAGAAGGCAACATTGCCGTGCTTGAACGTAAAGACGCCCGCATCCCGGCGCAGTTCAAGGTTGTTGACAGTAATAACCTCTCCGCCCGGCAACAAGCTGCGCAATTGTTGGTAGTATGCATTGGCGTTGGCGGTGTGTTGCGCCCGCAGCATCCCACATGAATTGATAAAAAGAAAGACGGCAAGCATACACGATATACGACTACGATGCGTCAACGCGATAACTCCCTTCTAAAATTGCTTCGCACCACTATAGACCATGGGAGAAGAAAGCATCGCACAATCAATTATTTTCTCAGTTTCCCTCATTGGTTTTCCCAATACGGCCAAGGTGCCCCATCCTTATTGGGTGCCTGTAGATGAACAAAACTCCGAAGGTTCTTGTTGCTTGTCACAACCAGCTTCTCCGGTTCAAATCGAATGGACAACCTCTTGAAAAATCACAGGTGCCCCCGGTCCCTCCGCCGCGGCGGATTGGGACCGGGGAAACCAGATTCCTCAACCCTGCGTCGCAATCTGTGACGCACTCCGCTTCTCCCACTTGCCCATCGTAAAGTCCGGAAACTCGACCGGTGCACTGCCGCGGTTCACTGACGTCGTGCTGAGCGGCCCCACCGCCGACCACGTCGCAGTGTCATACACATCGATATCCGGAACGAGCCCCTCGCGCACGCATTGCAGCAGGCGGTAAATCATGATGTAGTCCATGCCGCCATGCCCGCCGTTCTTCCTGGCCATCTCGCCTTCGCGCTGCCACAAAGGGTGCTGGTACTGTTTCCAGGCGTCGAGCGTGCCCCACTCGTCCGGGTTGTTAACGCCATCGACGTAGATGCGCGGCGGGTAGTCCTCGAAGATGCCTTCAGTGCCGGCGATGAGGTTGATGCGATCGTAGGGGTGCGGGCTGCTCACGGCGTGCTTCACGGTGATCGTGAGCCCTTTGGCCGTCTTGATCAGCGAGGTGTTCATGTCGCCGGTCAGGTAGCGCTCGGCCCAGCGCGGGTCGCCCGGCTTCAGGTGGTCCTTGCGCCACTTGTCCAGGCCGCGCTGTGGCGAGCTCATGGAAACGATATGCCCAAAGCGGTCGCCGCGCTGGATGCCCATGTAGTTGGCCACCGGCCCCAGCCCATGCGTGGGATAGAGGTTGCCGTCGCGCCGCGTGTGCTCGGTGCGCCGCCACAGGCCTTCGCCATTGTCGCTGAAGAGCTCCTCGCGCAGGTCGTGGATGTACGCGCCCTCGCCGTAGAGCAGCTCGCCCAGTTTGCCGTCATGCGTCATCCGCAACACCAGCGTCTCGTTTGCTCCGTAGCAGCAGTTCTCCAGCATGATGCAGTGCCGGCGCGTCTCCTCCGAGGTGCGGACGATCTGCCAGCACTCCTCCAGTGTCATCACGCCGGGAACCTCGATGCAGACGTCCTTGCCTGCTTTCATGCTCTTGAGCGCCATCTCGGCGTGCCAGTTCCAGGGTGTGGCCACAATCACCAGATCCACGTCCTTCATCGCCAGCAGTCTCTCAAAGTCGTGCGGGCCGGCGGTAAACAGCGTGGGCTTCTTCTGCCCGGCGGCAACCACCATGCCGGCGGCGCGTTCTGCCTTCTCCGGCGCAATGTCGCAGAGTGCGGCCATCTGCGCGCCAGCGGCCAGCAACTGGCCCAGAAGGCTGGTTCCTCGGCCGCCTGTGCCGATCATCCCTACGCGCGGCTGGCGCTTTTCAAACGCGACACCGATCATGGTCTTGTGGGCCGTGGCCTCGGCTGCCTGCGCCAGTCCCGCCGCGCGCACAACCATGGCGCTGGCTGCGCCCAACTGCATGAACCTGCGGCGCGATATCCCTCCGAATCCGCATTTCAAATCATCGAAATTCATGTCTTCTCCCCTAGTCAACCAGTCTATATGCGTCCGATGCCCCCATCCTTGCGACTCTTTTCTGTCGCAAGGATGGGATACCTCAGCTCTCAATCGGTTTTGTCATCCTGAACGAAGCGCAGCGGAGTCGGGGTCCCCGGGCGACAGGTCCTCGTCGCTGGGGTGGGGAGTCGAAGGACCTGCGTTTGCTTTTCTCGGTTTTGAAAGGGCACGACTTTTATCGTGCGAGGGAAACCTCAATCTTGTCCCTTGGCTCTTTGCCGAAAATAACCCTCCACCAGCGCACACTGGAAGAGAAGAGAAAAGAATACGAACCCCTTCATCCATTGGAGAAACCATGCGCAACCTCACCGTAACCATTCCCGGCGATGCCTACCGCCGACGCGGGTCTGGGCAGCCGAATGCGACACTTCCACTCTCCGCAGTCGTCCGCCATCACATCAAAACGCTACCCAGAAGCCGTCATTCTCCAGCGCTTTCCAACCCCTAACCCAAACCCCTCCAGTCACATACCAGTACCAACCACCGATTCCCCAAACCAAAATAAATTTTGCGGGTTTTGCGGGTGAAACTGTGGAGTCATACATAAACTATTCAATATCAATAACTTAAACATATAGCCTACACGGAGACACACAACCAATAAAACCGGTGAAACTGCGGAGTCCAACCTAACCAGTCCAGAATCAAATACTTCCGCACCCATCCTCCACGGGAACACGCACACAGTGAATCTGCGGGTGCAGCGAGTTCGCCCCCATGGCAACTGGCTCCCCATATTGGTTTCCCAAACAGGGTCTGTCGGTGCGACAATCATCGCGTCAGCCCTCGCCTTTACGGCAGGGATTCTTCCTCACGGAGATAACCACCATGAAGCGTCTTTTGATCTCGTCGAGCCTTCTGATCGTCGCCGCCACCCTATTCGCACAGCAAGCCCCGCCCAAGGCCCCGCCAGCCAGTCCTGCGGTCACCGAGTCAGCGGCCATTGCTGGCAAAGCCATTACCATCGCCTACTGCTCGCCCGGCGTGAAGGGCCGCGAAGGCCATATCTTCACCAAGGATGGTCTCATCAGCACCAACCACGGCTATCCGGTTTGGCGCGCCGGCGCCAATGCCGCCACCAAGCTGCACACTGATGCCGACCTGACCATTGGCGGCTTGAATGTTCCCAAGGGCGACTACACCCTCTTTGCTGACATCTCTGACCCCGACAACTGGGTGCTGATCGTCAACAAGCAGACCGGCCAGTCGGGCCTGGCGTATGACAAGACGCAGGACCTGGGCCGTGTGAAGATGACCATGACCAAGCCGTCCGCGCTGGTCGAGAACCTGAAGTACACCATCACGGATCTCGGTGGCACAACCGGCAAGATCACGCTGGAATGGGAGAACCACTCGGCATCTGTTCTCATCGCAGTGCATTGAAATCCCTCTGCAATGAACCGGCGATTTACCCCAGGGCGGCTTTTTGCGCGTTATTGCCGCCCTGGCGATACAATAGAAATAGTCGACAGTTTGTCCTCAAGAGGTAAAGATTGTGCCGTTGTATGCATATCGTTGTACCCAATGTGGTCATCGTTTTGAAAAGATTCAGCACTTCAAATCAAAACCGGAGCTTGTCTGCCCCAAGTGTCAAGGCGTACTCGAGCGTCCGCTCACCGCGCCAGCCTTCAAGTTCAAGGGCTCTGGCTGGTATGTGAACGACTACGCGGGCAAGACTGCCGCGCCGGCCTCCGAGTTTGCCCCTGCCAAGATCAAGACGCCTTGCGGCGGAAACTGCGGTGCGGCCTGCCCCGCTGTCGCTGCTGCCTCCTCTGACGCAACCAGCTAGATTTATCGGAATCCAGCTGGTTGTAAGCCCGTTTTACCAGAGTTCCAGCGGCGGCGTAAGCGTCTGCCCGAGCGCAAACGGGGACCGCCATAGGATAATGGGTCGTCGTACTTTTAAGGCCCATTGATGACGCAAACTTCCACTCCTTCTCTCCCGCAACCCGGCCACGTGGCTCTTCGCGCGCTCGCCCTGGCAGCCGTCCTGCTCTTCGCCGCCGGTTTTGCCGCTGGCTTCTTTCATTTCCGCGTTGTGTTTGCCGTCAGCCTTCGCTGGATCGGTCTCGGTCTCTTTCTTCCCCTCGTCGCCCGCCGCCGCTCCCTGCTTGCCTGGACTTTTTTCGCAATGCTTGCCGGCGCTGAACTGGGCGTGGACGCGCCCCAAATCGCTACGCAGACTCACTTCCTCGCTGACATCTTCCTGCGCCTCATTCGCATGATCGTCGCGCCGCTCATCTTCGGCGGCATCGTCACCGGCATTGCCGGCCACAACGAACTGCGCGGCGTGGGACGTGTGCGATCAAATCAATCATCTTTTTCGAGGTAGTCACCACCGTCGGCCTGATTCTGGGCGCTGTTGCCATCAATCTCACCCAAGCTGGAGCCGGCGTTACGCTTCCCGCGGCCACTCAGGTCGCCGTGCCCGTTGCCCAGCCGCAAGGCTGGCAGCAGGTTCTACTCAACGTCTTTCCGGAGAACATCGCCAAGTCGGTCGCCGACAATCAGATTCTCCAGGTTGCCGTCTTCGCGCTGCTCTTTGGCGTGGCGCTGGCCAGCCTTCCGGAGCGGAAGCGCGCCCCGTTGCTCTCCGTCTTGCAGTCGCTTACTGAGACCATGTTCAGCCTCACCGGCATCGTCATGGTCGTGGCTCCCGTGGCTGCTGGGGCCGCGCTGGCCTATACGGTGGGCAGCATGGGCTTAACCACGCTGCTGCCGCTGGCCAAGCTTCTGGCCACAAACTACGTTACCCTCGTCATCTTCGTGCTCGTGGTGCTTGTGCCCATCCTGCTCCTGGCCCGCATTCCCATCGGTCGCTTTGCCGCTGCGGTTGCCGAGCCGGCCGCCCTCGGCTTTGCCACCACATCGTCCGAGGTCGCATTGCCATTGGCGATGGAGCGCATGGAAGAGTTCGGCGTGCCGCGCTGGATCGTTTCCTTCGTCATCCCCACCGGCTACAGCTTCAACCTGACCGGCTCCACCATCTATCTCTCCATGGCCGCCCTCTTTGCCGTCCAGGCCGCGGGTCTCCATTTCTCCATGGGCCAGCAGATCGTCCTGCTTGCCACGTTGGCGCTTACCAGCAAAGGCATTGCCGGGGTGCCCCGCGCCACGCTCGTCGTTCTGCTTGCCGTCTCTGGTTCCTTTCAGATCCCTTCCAGCGCTGTTCTGATGCTGCTCGGCATTGACACCCTCATGGACATGGGCCGCACCGGCTTGAACGTCATTGGCAACTGCATGGCCGCCGCTGTCGTCGCGCGGTGGGAAGGCGACTTGAAACCCACAGCGATCTCCGCCTGAAAGCACAAATGGGCGCACAGATCCCGATTCCGAGACCTGGGAAAGCGCGCTCGCCGGAGGAGGCTCAACCCCAGGCCCGCTAAGATAGTTTCAGTACAGAAACCCATGCCTCTACTTGATCCCATCCCGTCGCCCGTGCAATACGCCGACTTTGCCGCTCTTGAGTGGGAGCCGCTGCTGGTCCTGGTGGCTGGCTTTGCCGCTTCACCGGTCGGCCGCCAGGCAATTCTCGCGCTCCAACCCTCCACCGACGAAGCCTGGATCGCTAGCCAGCATCAGCTCACCGGCGAACTTCGGCTGCTGCTTGCCGAGCAGACTTCCATCCCCGTCGGCGGCCTTTTCGACCCCACGCAACTAGCCGCCAAAGCTCAAATTCCCGGCGCGGCCCTGGAAGCCAAGGAGCTGCAAGCCATCGCCCGCCTGGCCAACGACGTAGCCTCCTGGCAATCGCTCCTGCAATCACCCTCGGCGCGGCTGGCGGGCAAGCTGACGGGACTTTCGGAGCTTTCAGCCGCTCTGGCAGGCGGCAGCCTGCGCCCGTTGGCTGAGTCCATCGAGCGCACCATTCAGCCCGATGGCTCGCTGGCCGACAATGCCTCGCCCGAGCTGGGCCGCATCCGTCGCGATCAGGAGCGCCAGCAGCGGGTGATCGAAGAGAGCCTGCGCGCCGCCTTGCGCAAGCTTTCCAGTGACGGTGCAACCCAGGAAGACCTCATCACCATTCGAGGCGACCGCTTCGTCATTCCCGTCCGCAGCGAGCTCAAACGGCGCGTTTCGGGCGTGGTCCACGGCGTCAGCTCCTCGGGGCAAACCGTCTACGTCGAGCCTCTTGAAACCATCGAGCAGAACAACGAACTGGTCCGCCTCATCGAGGAAGAACAGGCCGAGATTCATCGCATCTTCATGGCCCTCACCCGCCAGGTCGGTGGTTACTCTCATGCGCTGGTCGAGGGCGCGCGCGTCCTTGCACTGGTCGATAGCCTCCAGGCCCGCGCCCGCTTCGCCCGTGATTATGATTGTGTGGCTCCCTCCATTGCTCCCGATCGTCTGCGCCTCGACGCCGCTCGCCATCCGCTCCTCGAAAGGCATCTCCGCTCCACTGGCGGGCACGTCGTCCCGCTCACTCTGGAACTCACCGCGGCTGAGCGCCAGCTCATCATCAGTGGTCCCAACACCGGCGGAAAAACCGTTACGCTCAAGACCACGGCCCTGCTGGCCATGATGGCCCAGGCCGGTCTCCCCATTTCCGCCACAGCCGCCAGCTTTCCCGTCTTCACCGCATTCCTGGCCGACATCGGCGACGCGCAATCCATCGAGGCTGAGCTCTCCACGTTTTCCGCGCACATCACCAATCTCGACCGCCTTTCGCGGTTGGCAGGGAACAAATCCCTGGTGCTGCTCGACGAGCTTGGCTCTTCCACTGATCCCGAGGAAGGCGCGGCTCTCGCTGTCGCCATTGCGAGCCACTTCTTGACAGCAGGCGCATGGTCGCTCATCTCCACGCACCACACCTCGCTCAAGGTCTACGCCGCCAACACCGAAGGCGTGCAGAATGCAGCGGCCGGCGTGGACGAACTCACGCTCGCGCCCAACTACCAATTGCGCCTCGGCGTTCCCGGCGCGTCTGCCGGAATACAAACCGCCGAACGGCTGGGCCTGAACTCCGCCATCATCATCGCCGCCCGCCAGCGCCTCGGTTCGCAACAGGTTGACATTGCCCGCTTTCTCGATAAGCTGCACAGCGAACTCACGCAGCTCGAAGAGGACCGCAAGGCTGCCCGTACCGAGCAGTACGCGCTGAATCAGGAGCGGGCGCGGCTCGCGCGCGAGGGCGACGTCGAGTTGCGCCAGCGCACCCGGGAACTGGAAACCAAGCTGGCCTCGCTGCTCAAGGACTTCGAGTTCCAGATGCGCGAGACGGTGCGCGCCATCGAAGATCGCGCCGCGCAGCAAAAATTATCGAAGGAAGCCGAACGCCGCATCCTGCGCCTGCGCCGCGAGTTTCAGGAGAGCTTCAACCAGACCGTCGTCGCCCATCGTACCGGCGCGGATCAGGGCGACGCCAACGCCCAGCCGCACGTGGTGAAGCACGTCGCAGCCGGCGACCAGGTCCGCCTCAAATCGATGAACAAGGTGGCCACCGTGCAGCGCGAGATCGAGAAAGACCTCTTTGAAGTTGCTCTCGGCCCCATCAAAATGCGCGTCAAGCGCGACGACATCGCCGAAGTTGTGCGCACGGGAGAAGCTCAAATCAGTGAAAGGGCCGATCCGCTTGCCGATGCCCGCCGGCAGAAGAACGTCCACGTCACCGTCACCAGCGCCAACACCGACGAGATGCGCATGGAGATCAACCTTATCGGCCGCAGAGTGGACGAAGCAGAGCAGGAACTGGAGCAGTATTTGGATCGCGCCTTCCTCGCTGGCCTGCCCCGCGTCCGCATCATCCACGGCCACGGCGCCGGCGTTCTACGCCGTGCTGTCCGCGAATTTCTCAAGTCCCATCCCCATGTCGCTACCATCGCCGAAGCCCCCCAGAACGAAGGCGGCCAAGGTGCTACGCTGGTGGAGTTGCGACAGTAGATGAGTGATTCGGTCGCGCTAACTCGCTAACAGAAAAGGCTCCGCATCGCGGAGCCTTTTCGCTGACTTGCTAACTCGCTGCCTTTACGCCGGGTGCCCCATCCTTCGCTTTTTTCTTGCGAAGGGTGGGATGCCGAGAAGCCTGTGCGAGCGAATAGTGAGCGTCTGCCGCACCGCAAGTGCTTACGCCAGTGCTTCCTTGCTCATCGGCTCAAATTTCAACTGGTTTGTGGCGCGGTCCACGTCGATGCGCACGTGCGCGCCGTGCAGCACTTCGCCGTTGAGGATCTTGATAGCCAGCGGATCTTGAATCATCCGTTGCAAAGCTCTCTTCAGAGGACGCGCGCCATATGCCGCGTCGGAACCCGAAGCCAGAATCAGTTGCCGCGCTGGCTCGGTCAGTTCGAGCGAAATCTGCCGGTCTTCGAGCAGCTTGCTCACTTCGTTCAGCCGCAGGTCGAGAATCTTGCTCATCTGCGCCGCGCCCAGCGGGCGGAAGATCACAATGTCGTCCACGCGGTTGAGAAACTCCGGCCGGAAATGTTCGCGCAGTTCGCGCATCACCGGTTCGCGCGCGGCATCGAAGTCCTGCGCGCTCTTGAGCGCATCGCCGCGCAGCAGATGCGCGCCCAGGTTCGAGGTCATAATCAGCACCGTGTTTTTGAAGTCCACTGTGCGGCCCTTGGCGTCGGTCAGCCGGCCATCGTCCATCACCTGCAAAAGAATGTTGAAGACATCCGGATGCGCTTTTTCGATCTCGTCGAAGAGAATCACCGCGTAGGGTCTGCGCCGGACAGCTTCGGTCAGTTGGCCGCCCTCGTCATAGCCCACGTAACCCGGAGGCGCGCCGATCAGCCTTGCCACGGAGTGCTTCTCCATGTACTCGCTCATATCGATGCGCACCATCGCCTGCTCATCGTCGAACATAAACTCGGCCAGCGCCCGCGCGGTCTCCGTTTTGCCCACGCCCGTTGGGCCAAGAAAAATGAAAGAGCCAATCGGCCTTCGCGGATCGCTTAATCCCGCGCGCGAGCGGCGAATCGCATTGGCCACGACGGTCAATGCCGCATCCTGCCCGATCACCCGCTCCCGCAGACGCTTCTCCATTTCGACGAGTTTGGTCACCTCGCCTTCGAGCATCCGCGAAACGGGAATCCCCGTCCACTTGCTCACGATGTTGGCAATGTCTTCCTCGTCAACCTCTTCTTTCAACATGCGGGCCGTACCTGAGTTCCCGTCCTGTACCGCGTTCAACTTCTTCAGTTCGGCTTCCAGTTTCGGCAGCTCACCGTATTGAATCTGCGCGGCGCGGTCCAATTGCCCTTTGCGCGTCTGTTCCTCGGCCTCGAAACGCAACGCCTCAATCTTCTTTTTCAGCGTGCTTACGTGGCTGATGGCCTCGCGCTCTTTCGTCCATCGAGCGCGCAGGGCTGTAATCTTCTCATGCAACTGCGCCACTTCGCGTTCGACTACATTCCGCCGCTCGATGCTGTTGGCGTCTGTCTCGCGTTTGAGCGCCGCCTTCTCGATTTCCAGAGACGTGGCCTCGCGCTCTAGTTGATCGATCTCCGTGGGCACCGAGCCGATCTGGATCGCCAGCGAGGCCGCAGCCTCGTCCACCAGGTCGATAGCCTTGTCGGGCAAAAAGCGGTCGCTGATATAGCGATGCGAAAGCGTTGCGGCAGCGACGATGGCCGCGTCCTTGATGCGCACATTGTGGTGCGCCTCATAACGTTCCTTCAGGCCGCGCAGAATGGCGATCGTATCCTCGACGTTCGGCTCACCGACATAAACAATCTGAAAACGCCGCTCCAGCGCCGCGTCCTTCTCGATGTATTTGCGGTACTCGTTCAGCGTGGTTGCGCCGATGGCCCGCAGTTCGCCGCGCGCCAGAGCCGGCTTCAGCATATTGCTGGCATCAATGGCTCCCTCGGCCGCGCCCGCGCCGACAATCGTATGCAACTCGTCGATGAACAGCACAATCTCGCCGTTTGATTCTTCAATTTCCTTCAATACCGCCTTGAGCCGGTCCTCGAATTCTCCGCGAAACTTCGCCCCAGCCAGCATCGAACCCAGGTCCAGCGAGATGACCCGCTTGTCCTTGAGGCTCTCTGGCACGTCGCCGGAGACAATGCGCCGCGCCAAGCCCTCGACGATGGCTGTCTTGCCTACGCCCGGCTCGCCAATCAGCACAGGATTATTTTTGGTGCGCCGGCTCAGCACCTGGATCACGCGGCGAATCTCTTCGTCGCGGCCGATCACCGGGTCCAGCTTGCCGCGCCGCGCCAGTTCCGTCAGGTCCTGGCCGTACTTTTCCAATGCCTGAAATTTCCCCTCCGGATTCTGATCCGTCACGCGTTGTGTCCCGCGCACAGCGGTCAGCGCCTGCAATATCGCTTCGTGCGTGGCGCCCATGGCCACCAGCGCCTCGCGTGCGGCTTCGCCCTTCAAGTGAGCCGTCCCCAGCAGCAGGTGCTCTGTGGAGACGTACTCGTCCTTGAAGTTCGCAGCCTCGCGGAAAGCCTGGTCCAGCACTTTGTTGAGCGCCTGACTCAGGCCTGCCTGCGCGGCCGCTCCACCCACCCGAGGCAGTTTTTCCTCGATCTGGTGGAGATCGTTTTCCAGCCGTTCGGTGGGAACACCAATCTTCTCGAGTACTGCGGGAATCACGCCCTCGCGGTCCTCGATGAGCGCCAGCAATAGATGCACCGGCAGCACTTCCGGATTTCCCAGTTCGGTCGCCCGCGCTTGCGCCTGTTCCATCGCCTGCTGCGACTTGACGGTCAGTTTTTCCCAACGAATAGCCATGAGTACCTCAGGGATTAGTAGTTAGTGGTCAGTGATCAGTAGTCAGCGTCCGGTGGACAAGTGGCGACGATCAAGACTTGGCTGCATTCTTGGAGCCTTCATCATTCTGCTCGCCTTGTCCTGTATGCCGATGCTCACTTCAGACCACCGGAAACTGACCACTGTTAGCTGTAAGCTGTCTGCTGCTCTTACGCCACCTTGATTGCAATCTGTTTCGGCTGCGCTTCCGGTTTCTTGGTCAGCTCCAGCTTCAACACACCCGCATTGTAGCTCGCCGCCACACTCTCCGTATCGACCGTATTGGGCAGCGTAAAAGCGCGATAGAAGGTGCCGTAGTGCCGCTCGATCCGATGGAAGTTTTGCTCCTGCTCCTCGGCCTCGAATTTGCGCTCACCCTTCACCGTCAGCGTACGGTCCTCGATCCGCACATCCAGATCTTTCTGGTCGATGCCCGGAACTTCGAGTTTGAGCACGACATTCTGTGCGTCTTCATAGATATCGACTGGCGGCACAAAGCCGACAGCCGCCACCTGCTCTTCCCCTTCGTTCAGATCACGGAACAAAGAGTTGACGCGGTTCTGCAAAGCTACAACTTCCCGGAATGGGTCCCAATGAGTGATTGCCATGATTGTTTACCTCTTGATGAATTGAAATTTAATTGGCTTGAAACCTGAGTCCAAGCCACTCAATTAATCTGATATAAATATAGCGCGAATGATTCATAAAATATGCGCAATCTGCGCTCATATTCTTGGGCGGGTAGGTATTTATTTTTGTTTCAATCATTTAACAAGAGATCAAATCCTAAAATCAGCTTCCTCACCCCAAAATCCTCCCCCTATTGCCGCGTCCCGCTCCACTCCAGGTAGCTTGTGAACTCCCTCTGGCCCGGCATTTTCAGTTGAAACTTGCCGGTCATCACCCCTTCGGCCAGTTCGTAGCTCAAGCGGAATTGCGGCCCGGGCTGTGCGGAATCGGAAAGGAATACCACCGTTCCAGGCTTGGGCGTGAAGACCTCATAAGGAATGACGTGGCCCTCGTTGTCGAAGTAGATGGCCTTCAGCGCCTCTTCTTTGCCCGCGGGGTAGATGTAGAGCAGATCGCCATGCAGGCAATTGAAGTCCTCTGGGCCTTTGCATGCGCCGCTCTTGGAGTGCCGCGCCAATACATGATCGCGAAGCTCCAACTGAAAGGCGTAAACGCTTGAGGCCTGTGCCTGAGCCACTCCGCCGGTGGTCTTCGCCTCCCATGACCCGAGCAGAAAGCGTAGTCCGCCCCACGGATCTGTCTTCGCAGGGATTTGTTCAGCCTTGGCGGGCGCTTGCGCGGCCAGGCCGCAGGCAGTCAGCAGGGCGATTGCGGCCAACATTGCAAAGCGATTCATCACGGGCAGCCTCATTTTTGAAGTTTACCCGAAGATTGCAAGCCGCAGCTGCCCCGTCTGTTGATCTCTGCGTCTACTTCTGGGCCTCAATCTCGATCTCCGGGAACTTCTTCCTGACTGCGGCCGTAACCGCGGCGTGTTCAGGCTTTCCGCTGGAGCGGGCCAGCGCATCGCGGGCGTGAGCGGCGTCTTCTATCGGATAGCGCCGGGTTTTCGGAAATACGAAATCGCCCTTGGGCAGGTCTTCCCGTTTCGCGTACGTGAGCTTTGTCATGCGTATACCTCCGAGCCTTCTAGTCCATATACGGCATTTTCTACCCGCAAGGGGTGTGGGTCTGTCCAAAGTTGCACGCTGGGTAAAGTGATCCAAGGGCAGAATCATAGCCCTTGCTGATCCCTGATCTCAGATCCCTCGCCATTGACCTTCTACAATCAAGAGAGATGATCCATCTCTCCAGCCTTCCCTCTTACATGGATTGGCACTGGCTCTGGCTGACCGTAGCTGCTTTTCTGGCCGGGTTGCTCAACGCCGTGGCCGGAGGCGGTTCGTTTTTGCTCTTCCCCGCAATTCTGGGGATGAAGATTCTGCCCATACAGGCCAACGCCACCAACACGGTGGCTCTGTGGCCTGGCCAGTTCACCTCTGTGATCGCCTATCGACAGGACATCCGCAAGAACCTCCGCCTGGCTCTGCCCATGAGCGTGGCCGGACTCATCGGCGGCACGGCGGGCGCTCTCGTACTGCTTAACACGCCGCAGATGACCTTTCTGCACCTCGTGCCCTGGCTGCTGCTCGTAGCCTCTTCGATCTTCGCTGTTACAGGTCCTGTCTCTCGCTGGCTGGCACGCCGCGCTGGCGCCGGTCTCTCTTCCCCCAAGCCGCCTCGCCGGCTGCCGGTATTCCTGGCCACCATAGTGGTATGTTTTTACATTGGCTACTTCGGGGCCGGCGCGGGCTTTCTGTTCATCACCCTGCTTTCGCTCTTTGGCTATAGGGATCTGCATGAGATCAACGCCCTCAAGGTTATCTCCACCACTCTGGCCAACGGCGTTGCCTTCATCATCTTTGTCGTCGGTGGCCAGGTTGTATGGCGCTACTGCCTGCTGGCCATGGTCACCTGCGCCATCGGCGGTTACGCCTCGGCTCGCTTATCCCGCCGCGTTCCACAGTCCTTACTCCGTGGGCTGGTCATTTTTATCGGCCTCTTTATGGCCGCATGGTTCTTCTGGAGAAATTACTAGAATGAATGTAAGTTGGATGGCAAATTCGGTCGGCACCCTTGCCGGCTTTTGCACAACGCTTTCCCTGGTGCCTCAGCTATATAGCATCTGGGGGCGCAAAAGCGCTCGCGATGTCTCCCTGTCCATGTTCTTGGTCTTTGGTCTCGGCGTTGTCTTGTGGCTAACCTATGGCATCGTGATCAAATCAGCCCCCGTGATCGTCGCAAATGGCGCCACTCTGGTGCTGGTCATCGCCATCCTGACCCTCAAGCTGTACTACGACAACCGTCCGTAGCCGGCAAGCGCGAACAGGGAACTGCTTTCAGTCCATTGAGGCTGCGGTTCGTTATTTGCTGACCGCTGTAAACTGTACTCATGAGCCACGAAGGCATTCGCTTTGTACCCAAGGACCACGAAGCCAGCGAGAGTGAGGCCGAACGTCCGCTGCCCCGCATCAGCGTCACCCCGGAGAAGGTTCGGGTGCTCGTCACGACCGGCAAGGGCATGGAGATCGATTGGGCCGATGGCCACCGGAGCGCATGGAGCTTTGCCTGGCTGCGCGAGGCCTGCCCCTGCGCCACCTGCGTTGAAGAGCGCAAGGTGGAGGGCCGCAAGCCCGGCCAGCCCAAGCCAAAGCCCACCGCCATCTTGCCCATGTACACCCCTCCCGCGAAGCCTTTGAGCGCCCACCCCGTCGGCCGCTATGCCATCCAGTTCAACTGGCAAGATGGCCACTCCGGCGGCATCTACTCCTGGGAGTACCTGCGCCGCGCCTGCCAATGCCCCGAATGTACCTTCGCCGCCGAAGAAACCACCGGCACACCAAATTAAGCCCGGTTCAGCCGGGTCCTCCGCACTTCGTATCCGCGAACGCACAGCGGGTACCGTTCGTTCCAGATTCAGCGCCGCCTCACTTCATCGGCGCGTCCATTCACTTCTTAGCCAGCCAATTCAAGTACTCGGGCAGGGAGTGAAATTGATCCACGTGGTCGGGCGCCGAGTTGCCGGCAAAGCCGACCACCAGCAATCCGCCCATTCTGACCTCGCTCAGCATTTGCGTTTTCATCGGCCCCCACTGGACCACTGGATGTGCGGCCAGTCCCCACTCCCGCAGCAGGTAATCCGCGGTTTCCGTGGTGCTGGCAAAGGTGCCGGGAAAGATCTCTGAGTGGGTGATGATCAGCCGCTTTTTCCCCGCCATGCCGTCGCGCCCCAGGCGCAGCCAAACCTGCAGATTATCAGTCTCGATCTTGGATTCCTCCGGGCCCGGTGTGCCATTCACATAGCCGGTATGAACCCCGTCGATGCAGAGCACTCGGCTCACGCGGTCGTAGGATGCCGGGTCGCCCAGGATTTGCCTCAGCGCGCCGCAGCCCGCGCTCCAGCCGCCCAGATCGATCTCGCTGAATTTCAAGCCGCTTTTGGCTTCGGCTTCGGCAATCAGGCGGGGAAAACGCGCAGGATCCTCAAACAGCTTCGTATAGGTAGACGAGCCGGCGCCAGCCTGAATGGGAATCACCGCCATATTCCGCTGCTGGGCGACAGCAACTTCAGGGAGCCAGTCGCCACCGTGGAAGAACAGCAGCAGCTTCACCGGCCGCTTTTGTGTCACCTTTTCGGGAACGAACAAGCTGCCCAGCTCCAACGTCAGCCGCCGTCCAGGCGGCAGTATTTTCGTCAGCCGCGCGTGCTCGCGGGTGTGCTCCACCATGGGAGACGGATTCTGCTGCGCCTGCGCCATCAAGCTGACGAAAAAAAGCAAAGAAAGGAGAGCCGTCAAGCGGCTTATTCTAAACAGTTTCAAGAGTTCCCCCGTAAAAATACATCGCATCGCCGGGATGAAATGGCATCTCAGACGCCCTGCTACGGCAAAGAGTAGGATACGCGTTTCCGCCACAGATCGATCTGTACTCGGTGGGCCGCATCTACTGGCCTGCTTAGGTGCTGGGCGAGGCCGACGATTAGAGCGTGAATCGCGTACAATTTGTGGGTATCAGTACGTGGAGGCCTGCCCTGTTTGCCGTGCTTGTGACTTGTATGAATTCCACCGCCAGTCTGTTGCATGGGCTAACCGTGCGAATGACCCCATTGCTGGCATTTGTTTCCCAAAACAGCCTCCGCCACTACCTGAAGATGCAGTATGCCGACCAGACCTTCAAGGGGCTCTACCACTGGAACTGGTTTGATCTGGCGATGTTGCTCCCCTACTTCGCGGTGATGATCGCCCTGTCTTTCTATGGCGTTCATCGCTACACCATGTGCTACGTCTATTACAAGAACCGCCAGAACTACCATCCCGACCCTCCGCGGCACTTCGACGAGTTGCCGCGAGTGACCGTGCAACTGCCCATCTTCAACGAGCAGTTTGTCATCGACCGGCTGATCGAGGCGGTCTGCGCCATGGAGTATCCGAGCGATAAATTGGATATTCAGGTGCTGGACGACTCCACTGACGAGACCCAGCAGGTGGCCGCAGGCATCGTCGCGCGTTATGCGGCGCTCGGCCACCCCATCACCTATATTCACCGTACGAATCGCATTGGCTACAAGGCCGGGGCATTGGCCGCTGGCCTCACTGTGGCCAAGGGCGAGTTCGTAGCCATCTTCGACGCGGACTTTGTGCCGTCCCCGGACTGGCTGATGAAGGTGATCCACCACTTTGCCGAGCCTGAGATCGGGATGGTGCAAACCCGCTGGACACACCTCAACCGCAACTACAGCTTGCTGACCCAGGTGGAGGCCATCCTGCTGGACGCGCACTTCGTAATCGAGCAGGGTTCGCGCAGCCGCTCCGGAGAATTCTTCAACTTCAACGGCACTGCCGGTATGTGGCGCATCAAAGCCATTGCCGATGGCGGCGGCTGGCAGCACGATACCCTCACCGAAGACACTGACCTCAGCTACCGCTCACAGATGGCCGGCTGGAAGTTCAAATACCTGCCCGACGTCGAGTGCCCCTCCGAACTGCCCATTGAGATGTCCGCCTTCAAAACGCAGCAAGCGCGCTGGGCCAAGGGGTTGATCCAGGTCAGCATCAAGATTCTGCCGCTGGTTTTCAGCTCGAAAGCCTCGAAGCGCAACAAGTGGGAATCTATCCAGCACCTTACAGCTAATTTGAGCTACCCGCTCATGATCATCATGACGGCATTCCTGATGCCGGCCATGATCGTGCGCTTCTACCAGGGCTGGTTCCAGATGCTGCTGATCGATTTTCCGCTCTTCACCGCCTCCACCTTCTCCATTGCGGTTTTTTACCTGGCGGCCGAGCGCGAACTCTTTCCTAAAACCTGGTGGAAGACCTTTTTCTATCTCCCCATTCTGATGGCCTTGGGCATCGGCCTCACGGTCACCAACACCAAGGCGGTGATGGAGGCGCTGTTCGGCATCAAGAGTCCCTTTGTGCGCACCCCCAAGTACCGCGTGGCCAAGAAGGGCGAAAAGTCCCAGGCCGCCAAGTATCGCAAGCGGCTGGTGCTGGCTCCGTGGATCGAGCTCGCGATCGGCTGCTACTTCATGGGATGCATCATTTACACCTTCACGAACCGCAACTACTTCACCGCGCCATTCCTGATTCTGTTTGTCATCGGCTACTGGTATACCGGCCTGATGAGTCTGCTGCAAGGCCGCTTCGAGCGTTGGCGCACCGGCGCCCCCGCAGTCGAATCCAGCCCCAAGCCCTTCCCGGTGGGAGTGTAGGGCAACGGACTGAGCCTGACTGAATTGAGTTGTCGCAGATCCTGGGGCAGATTGCTCACTACGAGAGGTGTACGTTGCAAGACCAAGTAAACAACTTTCTCGTGAACACCCCCTACGCTTACTTTGCCTCTTTCGTGATTTTGTGGTGCTTCATTTCGCTCATTATTAGCTTTGTGGGCGGTTGGCACGCGTTATCCCGACGTTTTCGCGCCCAGTCCGAGCCTTTGGGTGACACTAGAACCGCTGGGCCATTTTTCTACGGCGTGCAGATGAAATTTAGGCTAGGCTACAACAACGTCATTCGCATAACCGCTGCCGAAGACGCTCTCTATTTTTCGATCCTTTTCTTGCTCCGCATCGGCCATCCCCCGCTTTGTATCCCCTGGAAAGAAATCCAATTCGGCCGCGCAAAGTTTTTGTGGCTACGGTACATTGTCCTCACACTTGGCGAACAGGAACGCATTCCCATGCGCATCTCACAGCGCATGGCGCGTAAGCTGGGAATTCTGGAGCGTTTGCCCAACTCCGAGGTGCAAACGGCGCTCTGATCCCGCTCTACCGTGGACCGGTGGTTTAGAAACCGGCCGGCACTCCCCCTGTCTCCCTCCGTTACAATAGATTTCAAGCGACTGCCGCACCGGAGGCTTAAATCCCCGGCCCGCCAGGCCCTTGGAGTAGGATGCTAATCAAAAATCTTCCCGACGCCCTTACCTTTGACGACGTGTTGCTGGTGCCCGCTTACAGCGACGTTGTGCCGACGCAGGTCAGCACGCAGACCCAGTTGACTCGCAAGATTACGCTGAACACCCCTCTGATCTCGGCTGCCATGGACACGGTGACTGAGTCGCGTATGGCCATCGCCATGGCGCAGGCGGGCGGCATCGGCATAGTGCACCGCAACTTGTCCATCGTCGATCAGGCCGGCGAGATCGACAAGGTGAAGCGCTCAGAGAGCGGCATGATCGTGGACCCCGTCACCATCGGTCCCGACCAGATGATCGGCGATGCCTTGGAGGTCATGCGGCGCTATAAGATCTCTGGCGTGCCAGTCACGCAGGGCAAGCGTCTGGTGGGCATTTTGACCAACCGTGATCTGCGCTTTGAGACCCGCACGGATATTCCTGTCGGCGACGTGATGACCAAGGAGAACCTGATTACAGTCCCCGTGGGCACCACCCTCGAAGAAGCCGAGCAGATCCTGCACAAGCACCGCATCGAAAAGCTTCTGGTGGTCAATGATCAATATGAGTTGAAGGGCCTGATTACGGTCAAGGACATCCAGAAGAAGTTGAAGTATCCCAACGCCAGCAAGGACGAGAAAGGACGTCTGCGCGTCGGCGGCGCAATCGGGGCCACAGGCGACTATCTTGAGCGGGCGGCAGAACTGGTGCGGACGCGTACTGACGTGCTGGCCATCGATTCGGCCCACGCTCATTCATCGAGGGTGCTGGAGGCCGTTCGTCAAGTCAAAAAGCACTTTCCCAGCGTGGGGCTGCTGGTCGGCAATGTGGTCACCTACGAGGGTGCGTTGGCGCTGATTGATGCTGGCGCTGATGCCATTAAAGTAGGCATCGGACCGGGTTCCATCTGTACCACGCGCATGGTTACCGGCGCTGGAATGCCGCAGATTACCGCCATCGCTGAGGCCGCGCGCGCTGCGCGCGAACGCGAGATTCCGGTCATCGCGGACGGCGGTATCAAATACTCAGGCGAGATTACCAAGGCCATTGCAGCCGGCGCCAGTTCGGTGATGATCGGCTCGCTCTTTGCCGGCGTGGACGAGAGCCCAGGTGAGACCATTCTCTACCAGGGGCGCAGCTTCAAGAGCTATCGCGGCATGGGTTCGCTCACCGCCATGAACCAGGGCTCGGGTGAGCGCTACTTCCAGAGCTCCGCTGATCTGGCAAGCACAGAAATGGTGGGCGAATCCATCCCGCAGCGCGAGCGCGCCAGTCAGAACCGGCTGGCCAAGTTCGTCCCCGAGGGAATCGAGGGGCGCGTGCCATATCGCGGACCGCTCGAGTCCATGGTCTTCCAGCTTGTCGGCGGTTTGCGCTCCGGCATGGGTTACCTGGGCTGTCGCAGCATTGCGGAACTACAGGAGAAGGCGCAGTTTGTGCGAATCAGCGGTGCTGGCCTGCGCGAGAGCCACGTGCATGACGTGATCATCACGCGAGAAGCTCCCAACTATCACGTCGAATAACGTATTTTCTTGAATTGTGCAGCTGGAGCGGGTTGCCCGTGACTGAAATGTGGGCGCCCGCTCTTTTGCGTTTCATCCGAAGAGCAGGGAGCAGGCACAACAAAACCTCGTCCGGGCAGGACGAGGTTCGTGTCAATTCTGAATTTCACTCTGGGACCCAGCCCTGAACGCGGTCGGGGTCTGCGCAGCAGACTTTGCGTCCACCGGCCTTATGCCTTGGCGATCTTGCCGCTCTTGATGCAGCTGGTGCACACCCGAATCCGCTTGGCGTGGCCATTGATCAGTGCCTTCACCGCTTGCAGATTAACGCTCCAATGCCGACGGGTGATGTTGTGGGCGTGAGAGATGTTATTACCGAATTGCGGGCCTTTCCCGCAGATGTCGCATACCTGTGCCATGACTTAGCTCCAAACTTTGGTGTTTGCTCTGCCGGGATGAGCCGCTTTTGAGTTGCAACTTCGGATGCGCTCAATTCAAGCCTGTCCAGCAGAGCAGCCAGCGGGATGTATGAAGACACACTACCCCGTCGGCTTGCCGAATCTTCATTATACCCGGAATCGGCCGTCTGGCCAAGCCGCACTTTGGCGAGGCATTCTATTCAACCGGTGCGTAGCCCGCTGCAGCGCTGGCGGCTTCACGGTTGAGTGCTGAGAAGAGCCAATATTGAAGTCTTGTCCTGATATGCGGGCGGAGAGAGAGTATCAACTCAACGGCCCGCTTCTCGAATTGAGAAACGGGCCGTCTTGGTCGTTGTGGTTAAGTTGGGTTTAGGCCTTGGCGGTAGTCAGGGCGCCCAGGTCGGCGGCTAACTTCTCGGTGGAGAAGGCTTCGATCAGGTCGCCTTCCTTCATGTCGTTGAAGCCGCCGAGGCCGATGCCGCACTCCATGCCGTTGGTGACTTCCTTGGCGTCGTCCTTGAAGCGTTTGAGGGAGTTGACCTTGCCCTTGAAGATCTGCTCCGTGCCCCGCATGAGTTTGACCTCGGCATCGCGGCGGATGACGCCGTCCAGCACGCGGCAGCCGGCGATGGCGCCGATCTTGGGAATGCGGAAGACGTTGATGATCTCGGCTTTGCCCAGGTAGTTCTCCTTGAAAACGGGTTCGAGCAGGCCGAGCATGGCCAGGCGCATTTCGTCCTGAAGTTCGTAAATGATGGAGTGGAGACGAATCTGGACGTTTTCCTGCTGCGCCAGTTCGGCGGCTTTGCGCTCAGGGCGCACGTTGAAGCCGATGATGATGGCGTTGGAGGCGGTGGCCAGAAGAACGTCGCTCTCCGTAATGGAACCGACGCCGCTGTGGATGACCTTGACGCGTACCTTCTCGGTAGACATGAGGGCCAGCGAATCGGCCAGCACTTCGACCGAGCCCGTGACATCTCCCTTGATGATCAGGGGCAGGTCCTTGACGCCGGCCATACGAATCTGTTCGGCGAGTCCTTCGAGCGAGACGCGGGAGCTCTTGGCGAGTTGGGCGTCGCGCTCCTTCATCTTGCGGTACTGGGCAATGCCCTTGGCCTTGTCACGATCGGCTACGACCAGGAAGGTATCGCCGGAGTCCGGCATGGATTCCAGGCCGAGGACTTCGACCGGAGTAGAGGGACCGGCTTCTTCGATGGCGCGTCCGCGGTCGTCGAACATGGCGCGGACTTTGCCGAAGGTGTTGCCGACGATGTAGCTGTCGTTGAGGTGAAGGGTTCCGTCCTGGACAAGGACTGTGGCCACGGCGCCGCGCCCGCGATCGAGCTTGGCTTCGAGGACAGAGCCGACGGCCTTGCGGCCAGGTGTAGCTTTGGGTGCTTTGATGTCAGAGACCAGGCAAATCATCTCCAGCAACAGGTCAAGGTGGATGCGCTTTTTGGCGGAGACTTCGACGAAGACAGTGCCTTCGCCGGCTGCTGCCCATTCCTCGGGAATCAGGCCGCGGTCCGCGAGCTGCTTTTTGACGCGGTCGGGGTTGGCATCTGGCTTGTCGATCTTGTTGACGGCCACAATAATGGGGACGTCGGCTGCCTTGGCGTGGGCGATTGCCTCGATGGTCTGGGGCATCACGCCGTCGTCGGCGGCCACAACGATAACCACGATGTCCGTGACCTTGGCGCCGCGGGCTCTCATGCGGGTGAAGGCTTCGTGGCCCGGCGTGTCGAGGAAGACGATCTCGCGCCCGTGAGCCGGAGAGCCTTCCTTGGCAAACTTTACCTTGTAAGCGCCGATGTGCTGAGTGATGCCACCGGCCTCGCCGGCGGCTACGTCGGTTTCGCGAATGGCGTCGAGCAGCGAAGTCTTGCCGTGATCGACGTGGCCCATGACGGTCACAACAGGCGAACGGGGAACCTCAAGCTCGCCGGTGTTGTCGGCCTCGAGAACTTCCTCGATGGCCTGATTGGCAATCTCTTCTTCGTAGGTGATCACTGTGGCGGCCGCGCCAAACTTGGCGGCTACGTCCTTGACCATCTCGGCGTCGAGAGACTGGTTAACGGTAACGAAGATGCCGCTCATGAGGAGCGTGGCGATCAGGTCCTTGGCGCGGACATCGAGCTTTTCGGCCAGGTCTTTGACGCTGATGCCTTCGGTAACGGTAATTTCACGAGTGATGGGTAGCGGCTGTCCGCCGTATTGCACCCCGCCATACCTTGGCGGTGGCACAAAGCCCTTCATCGGGCCTTCCTTGGTCTTGGGATACTGCGGGCGACCGCCGCGGCCTCTGGCCGGTGCGCGCTGCGGGCGAGGCGCCTCGCCGGTTGGAGAAGTGCCGGGACGAGGTGGGCCGCCCGGACGGGATGGTCCAAAACCAGGCCGGGCGCCAAAGCCCGGACGGCTTCCGGGCGCTCCAGTTCCGCCTGGACCGGCGTAACCGCCAGACGCGGTGCGAGTGGGGTGCTTGGGACGTGGACCGCCGGGGAATTGGCCCGGTGCTCCTGCAGTGCGCTGAGGATAGCTGCCAGGGGCGCCTGCGGGGCGATTGCGGTCGAAGATCGGCCTGCCGCGCTGAATGCCGCCGGCGGCGATTCCGGTATTAGGCGATGGCGGGCGCACAACCACGGGGGGCGCCTTGTAAAACGGACGAGGCCCTGTTTGTGGCACGATCATGCGCCGGGCGGGCAATGCCGGGGTGGGTGATGCAATGTGCGTGTGTCCCTTGGCGCGGTGAGCGGGTGGCTCAGCAGTCGCGGGTGCTGCTGTCTCGTCAGGGGCAGCAGTCGGCTTCTCGGCAACAACGGGGGCTTTGTCGGCAATAGGTGGTGCCGCAACCACGGCAGGCTCAGCAGTTGCCTTGGCGGCCTTTGCTGGCGCAACCGGGGGTACGGGAGCCTCAGCCGCTGGGGTCTTGGCGGTAGGTGCAACGGGTTCAGTAATCGCAACCGCAAGCGCGGGCGCCGCGACCGGCGGCTTGACCACGACGGCTACTACAGGAGGCGCCACGGCAACTGCCGGACGCTGCGTAGCTGCTGCGACTGCCGCATGTGGTGCTGTTGCTGCGACTGCCGGGCGAGGTGCCGCTGCGGCGCTTGTCGGCGCCTTGGCGACCACCGCACCGACGGGTGGGCGGGTGGCAATGGCAGGCGTAGGCGGAGCAGGCGCGTGGATGACGATGGGGGGCGCTGACCGTGGCTGGGGAACGATCTTGCGCGGTTCCGGCTTGGCCGGCATCGCGGGTGGCGCCTTGGCTACCACAACAGCCGGCGCTGCATGCACCGGTGCCTGTACCTGCACCGGGGGGGCTGCCGGCCGCCGTTGAGGCAAATGGCTCTGCCGTGTTTCGGCTTCCTCTTCCAGCTTTTTAGCCAGAACTGCCTTCAGCACGTCGCCGGGCTTGGAGATATGTGAGAGATCAATCTTGGGCGCAATGCCCTTCGGGGCGTGAGACGCCTGTGTGCTTACCGGGCTCGCGGGCCGCGATCCGCGCTCAAAATGCGCGCGAACCTTGTCGGCCTCATAGTCCTCAAGCGAACTGGAGTGGGTCTTTCCGGTGGCCAGGCCGAGCTCTGCCAATATGTCGAGAACCTGCCGGCTCTTGACTTCCATCTCGCGCGCGAGATCATTGATACGAACCTTACTCATCCGCCTCTTTTCAAAATGTGGTTCCCAAAGCCCTTAGTCGCTCATAGCTACCTCATGGCATTGGCTGTTCTCAAAACTTTCGTTTTCGTCTGATTGGGCTTGAAAGACGCGGCGCATATTACGCGCCGTCCTCTTTGGCCGCCTGCTCGTCCGCTGTTGCGCTTCCTGCTTCATTCTCTTCCAGCAGTGGCTGTTCCTCGCTTTGAGCATCTTCCTCAATCGCCTCAGCCGGTTGGTCTTCCAGAGTTTCCACTTCCGCCTCATCGGCTGGAGGAATATCCTCGACGGCCTCTTCAGCCTCGGTGCGGAACTCTGCATCGTCTTCTTCGACCGCGCGGACGTTTTCCTCTTCCGCGGCGTGAATGTTCTCCGCTTCGGTGATGACCGCGGCGTCGTTTTCCGCTTCCGCTTCGTCGGTTTCCAAAACCGCTTCGCGTTCTTCTTCGGTCGCAGTCGATTCAGTGCCTTTGCCTTCGGCCGTTTCTGCTTCCTCGCCTTCGGGCACGTGGCCTTCCTCGCCCTCTTCAAACTGCCCGAAGTAGTGGCGGACGGCGACGCTGATCTTTTCCAGCGTCTTTTCGCCGATGCCGGGAATCTCTTCGATCTGTTCGGGCGTCATATCGGCCAGCCCCTCGACGGTGGTGATGCCCGCGGCTACCAGCTTTTGAATAACGCCTTCGGCCAGTTCCGTTACCTGCTCGATAGGCGTCGAAGGACCGCCGGAGAGAGCCTGCATCTGCTGCTCGACCTCCTGCCGCTTCTCCTCTTCGCTCTTGATGTCGATCTTCCAGCCCAGCAGCTTGGCTGCCAGACGCACGTTCTGGCCCTTCTTGCCGATAGCCAACGAGAGTTGCGTGTCGTCCACAATCACTTCGAGTTGCTTGTCGGTCAGGTCGGCGATAGAAACGCGGCTGACTTTGGCCGGCTGCAGCGCCTTCTCGGCAAAGGTGGTGATCTCTTCAGAGAACTCGATAATGTCGATCTTCTCTCCGCGCAGTTCGCGGATGATCGACTGCACGCGCATACCCTTCATGCCCACGCAGGCACCCACCGGATCCACATCCTTGTCGCGACTCTGAACGGCGATCTTGGTGCGCTCGCCTGCCTCGCGGGCAATGGCCTTGATAACCACCGTGCCGTCGTAGATCTCGGGAACTTCGGACTGGAAGAGGTTCTGCACCAGTTCCGGCGCGGCGCGGGAGACAATAACCTGCGGCCCCTTGGCGGCGCGGTCCACCTTCAGCAGGACGACGCGAACGCGCTCGCCGATCGAGAACTGTTCCAGCCGCGACTGTTCGCGCTTCGGGCAGCGGGCTTCCGCTTTGCCCAGGTCGTAGATGTAATCCTGGCCCTCGATCCGCTTCACGGTCGCATTCAGGACTTCCTTTTCCCGGTGCGCATATTCATTGAAGACCGTTTCGCGTTCGGCTTCACGCACCTTCTGGAAGATGACCTGCTTGGCAAGTTGGGCGGCGATGCGGCCCAGCGGAGTGGTGTCGCGATAGAGCCTGATCTCGCTGCCCACCTCGACGTCTGGTGCCAGTTCCTTGGCTTGAGTGAGCGTGATCTGGTTCAGAGGATCCTCGAGGGGATCGTCGTCAGCCACCACTGTCTTGTAGATGTAGGCCAAAATCTGGCCTGTCTCTTTGTTCAGCTCACCGCGCATATTCTCCTGAGTCTTGTAGAACTTGCGCGTGGCAAGGGCGATGGCCTCTTCGACTGCGCCGACAACGATGGCGGGGTCAATGCTTTTTTCCTGGCTCAAGAGCTCGATACTCTGGTACAAAACGCTGGCCATACTCTGCTTGCTCTCTCTTTGTTGCTCGGCGCGGGCATCGGTTGCGGCCCATGCCGGTTTGGTTTGGTTCATTGAAGGCGCTGAGCGCCCCAAGTTTCGATTCAGAGACCGGGAAGACCGTGAACCCCTATATTTCCGGTACCAGTTGCGCCTTCTCGATGTTGCTGAGCGCGATCTCCACCGTGCTAACGCCGGCCTTCCGGCTCTTGCTGTTCTGCTTCACTGCATTCAGGTCAAGCGTAATCGTCTCGCTCGATTCTGGCCCTGTGCTAGCTGTCAGCCGTCCCTGCCAGTGCCGATTGTTGCGAATCGGCTCGAAGGTCTGCACCTTCACCAGGCTTCCTGAAAAACGTTGAAAATCCTCGGGCCTGATCAACTTGCGGTCCAACCCCGGTGAGCTGGCCTCCAGCGTGTACTCGGCGCCCGGAACCAGGTCTTCCACATCCAGCAACACACCAAAATCCCGGCTGAAAGCTGCACAATCCTCGTGGGTCATGCCCGAAAGCCGCTCCAGACGATCCGCACTCAGCGTGCCCGCCCGGAGTTCCTCGACAAGGCGTTCCGGCAAATCCCCGCTTTCATCCCCGGCGGCCACGGCCGCAATTGCTGCTTTCAACCGCGCGCGCTCCTCGGCGTTTTTTTCAAGATAAACGCGGAGAGTGCGTTCCTTCGCAGGGCCGATAAACTCGACATCCACCACGTCCAGCCCATGCGAAGCGGCCACTCGCATCGCCGCCAACCGAATTGCTTCCAGCTTGACTGCCATCGTTCCCTTGCCACTCAACAAGCGGCTCATCTCACGAGTGTCTTCCACTGCGGAAGTTACCCAATTGATTGACAAAGACCAATGAAAACGCCCCTAAAACTGGGGAAATTTTCCGCAAATAAAAAGTGGGCTGTAAGCCCACTCATCTCTCCGCCAGCCGGCGTGCTCACGGCAACTCAGGCGGACAAACTCGTCTGCATCCTTAGCATACGGCTAAATCGGCAGAAATTCAATGGCAACGAGGATGGAAGAGCGGATTTTGAGCCGGCTCTGGGAGATGCCCGATGGGGGCTTTTGACCTCCAGAACTCCGATTTGCAAGCTCCCAGGCTCCCTGCCAGACCTTCCCGATGTAAGCTGTCAAGGGCGGGAGCTGAAGCTGCCCCGCTTCTTCTTCAGCGGCGATGGCCACGAGTTGCCATGGATGCCGAACGTGCCGGTTGCTCCCCGTGCCCATCCATGCCAAAGTTGCCGGAAAGGTTTGCAGAACAAAGAGATGGACCCACGCGACGAGATGGAACACAATCAGTTGGAGATATTGGAAAAGGTCTTCTGTGAGCAGTTGATGGCCTGCCTGGACGAGTGCGCTCGGGGAAGGCGCGGGCTGTTTTCTGATGTTGAGCTTTTGGGCGAGGATGAAAGCAGCGCATGGCCTGAAGCGGTGCGGCTGCGCGAACTGGCGCTGGCTATGCAGAGCCTGCTGGCTCAGCAGGAAGAACGGAATGCGTTGTGCGACGAGTTTCTTGACCTGTGCTCGATCCACGGCGAAAGCAACCCCGGCGAACGGAAGCTGGCGCGGACCTTTCTGGAGCGCATTGAGAGGGGCGAAGTGGGCGCTCAGGCAGAAGGAGAGAAGAAGCCGTGGTGATTCTGCACGCATTTCTGGCGCTGGCGGCCGGTTTTGCCGTCATGGCGGCTCTGGCGATTGCGCTGACGGCGGTGTTCGAGCGCATGGTTCCGAGCTGGGCGGATGAGTCGGCCAGGCCGCAACCGGGGGGCCCAGAGGCTGATTCGCGCCCGCTGGGGTGGCAACCCGCTTACGTTTTCGTCAATCTCGGTTCCTCGTTTCTGGCCGCGGCGGCAGGCGGCTATGTGACCGCCTGGGCTGCGGTGGCCAACCCGTTGATTCATGTGCTGGCGCTGGGGATTGTGGTGCTGGCGCTGGCTGCGCTCAGCGCTCTGCAATCGCGGGGCAAGCAGCCGATTTGGTATCAACTGGCGCTGGTGGCCATCTCGCCCATCGGCGTACTGGCTGGCGGTCTGGTGTGGCTGCGGGTGCTGGGAATTCTGTAGATGGCTGGTTTGACCGACCACATGAAATTGCGGGACACAAACAACGAAGGCCGGAGCAACTGCTCCGGCCTTCGTTGTTTGTAGCGGGTAGTTTGTCTATCCCTGGATGTCGAACTGCTCGGGATGGAGTGCTGGATCGCTCTTGATGAGGATGTTCTTGCCCACCAACTCCTCGAATTCAGTGATCCAGCTAGCATTGTTGGATTTGAGCACCTTGACCGTTTCGGGGTTGACGCGGAGCAGAACGTCTTCGCCCTCGAAGTGCTTCTTCATCTTGCGCAGTTCGGTGTAGATCTCGTTGCAGACCGTGGTCGGGCTCTTGACCATGCCGGTGGCCTGGCAGGTGGGGCAAGGAACCGAGAGGGTCCGTTCCAGAGATTGCTTGACGCGCTTGCGGGTGATGGCGACCAGGCCAAAGTCGTTAAACTGAAGAACCTTGGTGGGAGCGCGGTCGGATTTGAGTGCCTCTTCTAGGGCGGCCATGACGCGGAAGCGATTCTTGCGGTCGTCCATGTCGATGAAGTCGATGACGATGATGCCGCCCAGATCGCGTAGGCGAATCTGGCGAACAATCTCCGGCACGGCGTCGAGATTGGTCTTGACGATGGTGTCCTCAAGGCGCGCCGACTTGCCGACGTACTTGCCAGTGTTGATGTCGATGGCCACCAGGGCTTCAGTCTGATTGATGACGATGGAGCCGCCGCTCTTGAGCCAGACCTTGGAGCACAGCGCCTTGGAGATTTCGTCCTGAATGCCGAATTGCTCGAAGAGCGGAGTTTCCTTGGTGTAGAGCTTGACGCGGCGAACCAGCGTTGGCGAGAAGCGGTTGAGGAAGCGCACGATGCGCTCGTAGTCGGCTTCGGAATCGACCCAAATCGACGAGAAATTCGAGCTGACCTGATCGCGCAGAATGCGCTCGATCAGCGAGAGATCGTGATAGATCAGGGCCGGCGACTTGGAAGTGTCCGAGCGTTCCTTGATCTCAGCCCACAGATGGAGGAGGAAGCGCAGATCGGCGCGTAAATCTTCCTCGGATGCGCCCTCGGCGGCGGTGCGGACGATGAAACCTCCTGAAGCTTCGCCGCGCTCGTGAACCAAAATTCTCTTGAGGCGCTGGCGCTCCTCCTCGGAAGCAATCTTGCGGCTGACGCCAATGTGCGAGACGGTGGGCATGAAGACCAGGAAGCGGCCGGGCAGGGCGATGTGCGAAGTAATGCGTGCGCCCTTCTTTGCGATAGGCTCCTTGGCGATCTGGACCAGAATCTCCTGGCCTGGCTTCAGCAAATCACTGATGATGGGCAGGTCGGAGGTCTGCATCGAGCGGCGCGACATTCCACGGCCTCTGCTGCCTTGTGCGCCCGGAGCAGCCGAGCCTCCGCGGCCACGGCGTCCGCGGGCGGAGCGATCAGGGCGCTGTTGAACTGGGGCTCCGGCCGCGGGCTGGCCCTCGGTTGAAGGCTCTTCCTCGTTTTCGTCGTCGAAGCTTTCGTTTTCGCCATTCTTTTCGTCGAAGTTCAACTGGATACGGTGGTCGAGGTGGGCTTCCTGCAACATTTCGCCCAGATCGCCGGTGCGCAGATTGTTGGGCAGCGTTTCCTCTTCAAAGTCGTCCTGGTCGTGGTCTTCGGCTTTGCCGTGATGGTGAGGATGGCGGGGAGCGTTGAACTCCTCTTCATCGATGGTCTCTTCCTCAATCAGGCCTTTGCCGGGAGCGTACGTTGAGACCGGAGTGGTTGAAGCGGGCTTGGCAGCCGGCTTCTCGGCTTTCTCCTCGGCCTTCTTTTTGCCGCCTAGGCCAAAGAGCCGGAACCCGGCAGGAGGCAGTGGGTCGACGTTGTGGGAGACGGCTGCATCATCTTCCGGTTCGAATGCAGTTTCAGTGGTCTCCTCGAACTCATCCTCTTCGAGGGGTTCCCCTTCTTCCAGATCGTCTTCCTCGGTTGCGGGGGCAAGCGGTGGCTTCACCAGCTCAACAGTTGGCTCTGGAGAAGATTCTGAGCCGGATTCCGGGCTGGAATCGGAGACTTCCTCAAAGAAGTCCTGCTCCTCAACGGCATCCGGTGCAGAACGGCCGGCATCAGGCGCTTCGGCGAGGAGGTCGTGCGACTCGGCCTCTGCTTCCACGGCGGGCTCGTTCTGGCGGTTGGAATGTATGGAGAGCGACTCGCCGGGCAGCAGGCCGCTGCCGTCCCACTGTAGGGGCGACTCGATCAGTGTGGCGGGCTTGAAGCTGCTCGAAGGCCGCGCTGCCACGGCAGCGGGCTTGGACGCATCCTCTGCCGGAGCGCCGCCGTACTTTGACAGCGACTCGCCGGGCAGCACAAATGGGGCTGGGGCCTGCGGAGGAGCTGCGGTGAATCGAGGCGCAACGGTGGCGTGAATCTGCTCAGCAACCTCCGGTTCGGTCTCCTTGATCTCCTCAAAGGATGCCGCCGGAGTTTCACTGCTCTTCGGCTGGCTCTCGGGTGACTCCGTGGCGCCACGGCTACCGCGGCGGCGTCGGCGTCCGCGCCAGCGCTTGGCTCCGGTCGCGCCGGCGTCCTCGTCGCTGCCTTCGGCCTGCTCTGAGAGGGACAAGGAGCCGGAAGCGGGCAGGGAAGCGGCCTCGGTCTCCGGCAGGGCCTCAACAGTCAAACGGTGATCCTTTGCCGGGCGCTCTTGCCGCGGTTCCTGCTTTTGCTCAGGTTTCTGGATCGAACGGGCGCCGCGTTCCTGGCTCCGCTCCGGCGCAGCTTCCTTGACGCCGGTGTGCCGGACTTCGCGGGGCGGCTGGTTGCCGCCGCTGGCCGCGGCCTTTTCCAGTTCGTCGGTCTCTTCCTGGTCTTCGAGTTCCAGAAAATCGGTTACATAAAGGAAGGCGTCGCGCTCCAGGCCCACATCCACAAAGGCTGACTGCATGCCTGGCAGGACACGGGTGACGCGGCCGTTGTAAATCGACCCGGCGAGCGTGTACTCGTTTTCGCGTTCGTAGTAGATTTCAGCGAGTTGATCGTCTTCAAGGATTGCAAGCCGCGTCTCATGCGGCGTGCTGGAGATACAAATTTCTTTTGCCATCGTACCTTTCCGCCCGGCGGCCTCAGCCTGCCGGGACCTGCGGCAAGGAGAGATGGAAACGAGCGGGACCGGGAGGGGAGGGAATGTGCGGAAGGGATGATCCGTGAGTCGCTGGTGTGCCGGTTGCTGCGCCATGTCCGGTCCCGAAGGGAGGCGAACCATGGCGAACTTCCAGACGAACAAGCTGTACGATACGGTAACCCAATTGCAGAGAGTTTGTGGCCAACCAAGCCGGTGCCTTCAGCGATTGGCTTTCCTCGCTGAAGTGGTAAACCGAAAAACCCGGCGGGGCCGTTCCACCACTGGCGTTTGTAGAGCCGCATCGCGCGATGGGGTTGGGGAAAATCTTCCCTGAAACTCCGGTGCGCTGTGTGCAACTTGTACGCCGCCAACGGTTTTCCCGTCTCTGCGTGCTCATGAACCCTTGTCCTGCCGGGCGCGCGATCCATCCGGACCTGGCCGGCGAAATGCCTGAAAAAATATGTCTCTTGCGAGCCGGACTGTTCCGGGGAGACGCAAGAGGTGAACCTGCAAGTCCGTTCAGTTGACGAACCGGCGCATGCGGACATTCATCGCCACGCCCAGCGCCAGGAACGTAAACAACACCGAAGATCCGCCGTAACTCATTAACGGTAAAGGGATTCCGGTGACGGGCATAAACCCGATGACCATGCCCACGTTGACCGCAATCTGGAAGGTCAACACAGCCACTACTCCCATGATAATCAGGGAGCCGGGCAGGTCTGCGGCTGTTTGAGCGTTCTGAATCAAACGCATCAATATGAAAAAGTATAGCAGCAGCACGAAAATCGCGCCGACAAACCCATGTTCCTCCCCAAAAGCGGCAAAGATGAAGTCCGCATGGGGAATGGGCAGAAAGTCTCCCTGCGTCTGAGTTCCCTTTGCCGCGCCCTTGCCCCAGACGCCGCCAGAACCGACGGCGATGAGCGACTGCTTGAGCTGATAGCCTGTGCCCCGCGGGTCGTTGTCAGGATTGATGAAGCTGGTCAGGCGAGCCTTCTGGTAGGGCTTGAGAATCTTGCCGCTTGTCCAGGCGCCAGCGATCAGCACGGTTCCGCAGGTCAATAGAATCAGCGCCTGACGGAGGTTGATACCGCCGAGGAAGAGACCGGCGACGAGAATGGGCGTGTAGGTGAGCGCGGTTCCCAGATCGGGCTGAATCAGCACCAGCACCATGGGAAGGCCCACAAGCCCAAATGCCTTGAAGATGTCCTTCCACGTGAGATGTCGTCCTCCCAGGTTGGCAAAGTAGCTGGCCACGACAAGGACCAGAACCAGTTTGACCCACTCGGAGGGCTGAAAGTGCATGGGGCCAATACTGATCCAGCGCTTCGCGCCCATTACTCTATGTCCCACCAGCTTTACCGCCACCAGGGCCACCAGGCAGACGCCATAAGCCCAGGGAGCCCAGTCCAGCAGCCGGTGATAGTCGATCTTCGAGAAGAGGAACATGGCCACTAGGCCGCCGCCGATAAAAAAGAGCTGCTTGGTGTGGAAGCCGGTGTACTTGGTGTGCAGCGTGGCCGAGTAGATTTCAAGCACGGAAACAGTGCAGAGTACGAGCACCATGCCTAGCAATGACCAGTCGAAGTCGCGGAGGCTCAGAAAGCGGCGCATTAGAGGCGTCCTTCCTTGAAGCGCAGGGGTATGGTCAGCAGCCAGGCTGGCCACGAGAGCTTGGTGCTGGCCACGGTCCTTGCCGGAGCCAGCGGAGCGAGAGCGAGAGGAAAATGCCCGCCGTGCAGTTGGGCAGCCTGCGTGGTTCCATTGGAGCCGCGGCGCGACTTCGTTACAGGTTCTGACCAGACCGCCCCCATCTCGACTGGTTTGGCTTGGGCTGCCGGCTCTGCTGCATTATGGTCTTGCATTCTCTTCTTATTCACATAGACCGTGGCTACCTGGGCGGCGAGTTTGGCTGCGTTCGAGCCCCAGTCGCCGTGTTCCCAGAGAACGGCCACAACGAACTCCGGATTTCTGCGCGGAATGACGCCGACAAACCAGCCGTTGGGCAGAAACTGCTTTCCGCCGCCCAGGCGCTTGATCGCCTCGTGGCTGGCCACCTGCGCGGTGCCGGTTTTGCCGGCAAAGTCCACGCCATCGATATGCGAGGCCCCGGCCGTGCCCCCCATGGTCGGATCAGTGGCCCCGGCCATGCCGTCGGTGATGATCATCCAGTTGGCCGGATCGAGGGGCATCGTGCCCTCGCCGGAGCCGGGAAAGGTGTCCGTTAGCGCCTGCCTGAACTGCGCGGGAAGCTGATCGGTGTTCACCACGTGGGGCCGCACAAAATGTCCGCCCGATGCGATGCCGGCGATCATCCGCGCTAATTGGATCGGCGTCACCGTCACCGCGCCCTGGCCGATGCCCACCGAGATAGTCTCTCCCACATACCACTTCTCGTGGTAGTTCTTCAGTTTCCACTGCGAGGAGGGCACAATGCCCACGGCCTCGTTGGGCAAATCGACGCCGGTGCGCTGGCCAAGACCCGCGCTTTTGGCGTAGCGAGCGATGGTGTCGATGCCCAGCTTGTCGGCCAGGGTGTAATAAAAAGTGTCGCAGGACCAGGGAATGGCGTGTTCAATGTCCACATTGCCGTGGTGGCGGTCGCAGGCGTGGAACTGGCCGTAGTAGGTTCCGCCGCCGTTGCAGAATACGTGCAAATTTTGTGCTACGCCCTCCTGGAGACCGGCGACGGACATCAGAATCTTGAAGGTTGAGCCGGGAGCCAACTGTGCCTGGATCGCCTTGTTCATCAGCGGATGGTTGGGATCGGTGATCAGATGGCTCCAGTCGGCGCGGTTGATGTGCACGGCAAAGGCGTTGGGGTCGTAGCTGGGATGCGACACCATGGCCAGAATCTCCCCGTTCCGCGGGTCCATGGCGATTACAGCCCCACCGCGGTCGCCCAAGGCTAGCTCGGCGGCGCGCTGAATGTCGATGTCGATGGTCAGCTTCAAGTCCTGACCGGCGATGGCGTGCTGTGTGCGGAGGTGCCCCACCTCGCGGCCATGGCTGTCCACAACCACATCGCGTGAGCCGTCCTGGCCTCGCAGCAACTGATCGTAGGTTTCCTCGACCCCCGCCTTGCCCACAATGTCTCCCGGTTCGTAGACTGCATACCGCGGGTTGTTCAGGTCTTCTTCGCTCACCTCGCCCACGTACCCGATAAGGTGTGCGGCAAAGCCCTCCCGTGGATAGAGCCGGCGCTCAACGTCCACCGTCTCCAACTCGGGCAGCTCATTGCGGTGCGCCTCGATGAATGCCTGTTCGTCGGCGGAGATGTCCTGCTTGATAGGGATGGGCTGGTAAGCGGGTGCGGCCCGATAGTGCAGCAGGGTGGCGCGCAGCTGATCCAGATCCAGGTTCAACCCGCGCGCGATCAATGGCAGGTCGTCATCCACGTTGCGATTCTGTTCGCGGACCAGGAAGCAGGAGACAGACGGGTAGTTGTCCACGATCAGCCGGCCTTCGCGGTCGAAGAGCTTGCCGCGGCCAGCCATCACCGGAACCTTGCGGATGCGATTCTGCTCAGCAAGCAGGCGGAAGTTCTCCGCTCCCAGCACCTGTAGCCGCCACAGTCCGGCCGCCAAGGCCAGCATCATGGCCAGAATTCCGTACTGCACCACCGTCAGTTTGAAGGTGGAGAGTTTTTCGCCGCGAGTGCCAATGCCGGAATACATCGTCTATGCCTTAGAACCAGTGAAAATGCTCTTCATTCAAAATCAATTTCCCTAACCCCTAAACCCTAACCCCTAATCCCTGACCCCTAATCCCTAATCTCCGTCCGGTCCAGCAGCGGATACAGCACCAAGGCAATCAGCGAGGTTCCCACCGCCTTCATCAGTTCTGCGAACCAGCTCCACTGGAGGTCCAGCCCCAGCAGGATGCGGTAGATGAAGACGTAAATCGCGCCCGATAGGAGAGAAAGCAGAAAGGTGATCGTCAGGCGGATAGTGTGGTTCTCAACGTCGATGCGCCCGCCCACTGAGCCGGCTAGAAACCCGGCTACCGTCTTGGCAATTCCATTGGCGCCGATGGCGTGATGGGTGAGGGCGTCCTCAAAGATGCCCAGTCCCGCGCCCATCAGCGTTCCTTGGATGGGGTCGCGCCGTACCAGGGCAAAGTAGATCGTAACCACCAGCGGCAGGTCGAACCAGGCATAGCCGTGCAGCAAATACGGCAGCAGGGCTTGCAGCACCAGCGCCGCCAGCGGTGTCAGAGCATAAATCAGCACCGGGTAGTGGCGAATCCCCAGATCGCGCCGGTAATCGGCGCCAAGAATGTTCATGGCTGTGGATTCCTCCCTGAATGAGCTGGCGCAGGATTGACCGACGGTCCGGGCTTCGCTCCCGATTTAGGTGCAGGCTTGCTTTTCACGCTGGCAGGCGCTTGGGTCTTCTCGTTCTGCGACGGCAGAGACGTGGCCCCCGGCGTAAAGCGGTCAGGATGCTGCGGGTGCAGCAGTTTGGGAATCTGTGGTTCGGCTGCGGTTGCGGGCGTGGCCTGATCTGGCCCCGGCTGGGCATTGCCGGGTGTCTGCCCTGAGGCCGGAGTCGTCGTCGTCGGATGAGGCTCAGTGAGTCCCGGCAACCGTTCCGCCATGATCTCGGATGCTTTTTTCTGTGCCTTGATGGCGTCAGCCTCCGCGCCCTTCAGCGCCTCGCTGGTGGCCATATCCTGCTGCTGTTCAACCGGGAAGCGCGGCTCGGTTGAGGTAATCACCAGCACTTCGTCCAGACTGTCCAGATGAGCGGCCGGCTTCACGATCACGTCGATAAATGAATCGCGGTCCGGGTCCGGCGTCACACCGAGTACTACGCCCACCGGCAATCCGCGGGGGAAGATCTGGTCGCCTCCAGCGGTGATTACCCGTTCCCCCGGTTGGATGCGCTGGTCGGGCAGGATGCCCACAATCTGCGGACGGCCGGCGGCGTTCCCGCGCAGAATACCGCGAATTCGCGTGGTCTCCAGAATCACGCCTGCGCCGCTGGTCTGGTCGTTGATGGCCAGCACCTGCGCGGAATGCGGAAAGACCTCGCGCACTTTGCCTACGATGCCATCCGGGGTAATGACAGCCATGTCGCGTTCGAGCTTGTAGTCGGCGCCCTTGTCAATATAGAAAACCCGCGAGGAATCGCTGCCGCTGGAACCGATGGCCTGCGCCGCCAGAGTCTTGTAGACGTATTTCTGCTGGAAGTCCATCAGCACTTGCAGCCGTTGGCCCTGCCTGGCGTCTTCCAACAGGGAGGCCTGCTCCAGACGGAGCCGGTCGATGGTCTTCTGCAAATCCCGGTTCTGATCGCGAACGCCGCGGAGGTCAAGGTAGTATTGCCACAGATTCACCGTGCCCTGCTCCGAGGCATGGAACAACCGCTCCGGAGGCGTGACCGCCTCATCGGCCCACAGGCGGATCAGCCGCACCCCTGCCACATCCTGCGGATCAACGCTGTTGCGCCCGCTGTCGGTGCGATGCACCTGCACAGCTAGCCCGATGATCTGCGCCAGCAGGATAGCCAGCAGCACCAGAAGATTCCGATAGCGGGTGAAGAACGATTCCATGGCAATCAGTGAACAGTGGTCAGTGAACAGTGGCCAGTTGGCGAAGGCATTTCCATTCGTATGGGCTGTTCCAAGCCTCGATTCGAGGCCTGGATTTCAGCGCCGAGCAGCTTCACCTGTAACTCAGCGTCGGTCTGACTACGTCCACTATTCACTGTCTCAGTCGATCTTGATCTTGCGCAGCAGTCGGAAGTCGGAGAGCATCTTGCCCGTTCCCAGCACCACCGAGGCCAGCGGATCGTCGGCCACTGAAACCGGCAGCCCGGTCTCCTCGCGGATGCGCTTATCCAGATTCTTCAGCAGCGCACCTCCGCCGGTGAGCACGATGCCACGGTCGCTGATGTCGGCCGAAAGCTCCGGCGGCGTGCGCTCCAGGGCTACGCGGATGGCGTTCATGATGACAGCGATACACTCGCCGAGCGATTCGCGGATCTCGCTGTCGTCGATGGAGATGGTCTTGGGGACGCCCTCGATCAGGTTGCGGCCCTTGATCTCCATCGTGAGCGGCTTGTCCAGCGGGAAGGCTGAGCCGATCTCGATCTTCACGTGCTCGGCCGTCCGCTCGCCAATCAACAGATTGTACTTGCGCTTCAGATAATTGGTAATGGCCTCGTCCATCTGGTTGCCGGCCATGCGCACGGAGCGCGAATAGACGATGCCCGATAGCGAGATGACCGCGATGTCCGTGGTACCACCACCGATATCAACCACCATATTGCCGCCTGGCTCGGTGATGGGCAACCCGGCGCCGATGGCAGCCACCATGGCTTGCTCGACCAGAAAGACCTCGCTGGCCTTGGCGCGGTAGGCCGAATCCTCGACCGCACGCTTTTCCACCTGTGTAATCTCGGAAGGAACGCCGATGACGATGCGCGGATGGACCAGCATCTTGCGGTTGTGCGCCTTCTGAATGAAGTAGTTCAACATCTTTTCGGTGACTTTGAAGTCAGCGATAACGCCGTCCTTCATCGGCTTGATGGCCACGATGTTGCCGGGCGTGCGGCCCAGCATCTCCTTGGCCTCTTTGCCCACGGCTTCCACCTCGCCGGTGTTCTTGTTGATGGCTACGATCGAAGGCTCGTTGACAACGATGCCCTTGCCAGCCGCATAGACCAGCGTGTTGGCGGTGCCTAGGTCGATGGCCAGGTCGCTGGAAAACATGCTGAACAGCGAACGGAGGCCGTGCGACCGCGTGGAGCGCGATGGGTAACTATTCAAAGACATGGGAAGACCGGATATACCTCAATGCTTATTGTACGGCCAGCGGGCCAAAGCCGCATCGGAACCCCGCGCCGGGGAGCGAAACATCGCGCCAGCCCTGTAACAGGTGCCGTACATTCAGTTGTTTGCCAAACCTTCCCGCCGGGCTGGCCGTTTTGCCTCAGGCTTTCGCCGGGAGGGCGAGGAGCGCGGGCTCTGGCTCCTGATGTATGCTTTTCATCGGATTTGGTTCCGGCTGGACCGAGTGCCCAAAAATTTGGCTTCATAAGCTGACAACTGATCGTTCACCAATGTATTGACAGATTTTGAGAGGGTATTGGCATGGGAGAAAGAGACAGGATTTTCGACGCGTTGGGATTGCGGGCAGCCCTTTCGGGCGCGAGTTACGGGGACCAGTGGTTTGCGAGCAGTGGGGACTGGATCGAAGTCCACAGCCCAACCACCGGGGAATTGCTGGCCAAAGTCGAACAGGCGAGCGAGGCCGACTACGACACCGTTGTCGGACAGGCGATGAAAGCCTTCGAGTACTGGCGCGCTCTGCCTGCTCCCAAAAGAGGCGAAATCGTGCGTCAGTTTGCGGTCGCGTTGCGCGAGAAAAAGGAGATGCTGGGTCGGCTCGTCTCGTTGGAAATGGGCAAGATCTTGACCGAAGGCCTGGGCGAAGTGCAGGAAATGATCGACGTCTGCGACTATGCTGTCGGCCTGAGCCGGACGCTTTCCGGCCCGACACTCCAGAGCGAGAGGCCGATGCACCGCATGATGGAGCAGTGGCATCCGCTCGGTCCGATCGGTGTCATTACGGCCTTTAACTTCCCGGTTGCGGTCTGGTCGTGGAACAGCGCGCTGGCTTTTGTCTGCGGTGATCCGGTGGTGTGGAAGCCTTCCAGCAAGACGCCGCTCTGCGCCATCGCGTGCCAGAACATCATCCGCGAGGTCCTCCGGGCCAACGGTGTTCCAGACGGAGTCTCTTGTGTGGTCGTCGGACGCGGGTCCACCGTCGGCGAGCGGATTGTGGCCGACAGCCGGCTCATCCTGATCAGCGCCACTGGATCGACCCGGATGGGCAAGCGCATCGGTCAGGTTGTCGGTGCCCGCATGGGCCGCACAATTCTCGAGCTCGGGGGAAACAATGCCCTGATCATTTCGGACAAGGCCGACTTGACCGGAGCGCTGGCATCGGCATTCTTTGGCGCCGTCGGCACAGCGGGGCAACGTTGCACCTCCACGCGCAGGCTAATTATTCATGAGAGCGTTTACGATTCATTCGTTCAAAAGCTGATTGCTAATTACGAAAAGGTGAAAATTGGCGATCCACTCGATCCGAAAACCCTGATGGGGCCGCTGATCGATGAAGAGGCCGTATCGAACTACGAGAAGGCGCTGGCCGCTGTCCACCAGCAGGGCGGAACAGTGCTTTGCGGAGGCAAGGTCCTCGATGCATCGCCGTTTGGCAGGCGGACTTTCGTTCTGCCCACCATTGTCGAAATCCGCAATGACGCCGAGATTGTGCAAACCGAAACCTTCGCTCCGATCCTTTACGTGATGAAATACCGGACCATCGACGAGGCGATCGCATTGCACAACGCTGTTCCTCAGGGCCTGTCGTCAGGTATCTTCACGGACAGCATGGCCGAGGCGGAAAGGTTCCTCAGCTTCAAGGGATCCGACTGCGGCATCGCGAACGTGAATGTGGGCACCTCAGGTTCTGAAATCGGCGGTGCTTTCGGCGGCGAAAAGGAGACCGGCGGAGGTCGTGAGTCTGGTTCGGATTCCTGGAAAGCCTATATGCGGCGCCAGTCCAATACCGTCAATTGGGGTGGTGAAATTCACTTGGCGCAGGGAGTGGAGTTCCACCCGTAATTCAAGCCTTACTCCGACAAACTGCGAATGGCGCAGATCGACTATAGCTGTTCTCCAATTGCTGTACGCCGAAGCCACTGCGGTCGAGTGGCTTTTTCCTCAAGAAAAAGCCACCTTGCCCGATCTCAAAAGGGCTACATCTATTGGAGAATAGCTCTACGCGGAGTAAGTTTTCCGGCAGCGGCGGCGAAGACTGGTTTGATCTATAGCCAGTTTGAACCGCCGCTGCAACCAAATGTGTATCGGTTTACAGAGGGCTGGGCTGACCTATTTTTTAAGTTTTGCGTGCAGGGCCCCCAAGCCTGAGTGCGTGAGTGTGCAGTTTGAAATCCGGTCGCACTTGTAATGAATGCTGACCGGATACTCCTGCCATTTGGAGTCAGCGCCTTGCCCGCCTGTCTTGTCGAAGAAGAAGATTTTCCTCCCGCTGGTTTCGATAAATCCTCGCGAGGCGTCTAACTCGACGATTGCATCGTCTCCTTCGAGGGCGAACGGCAAGAGCTTTTGCGCGGGTTTAGGCATTCTCTTCTTGGGAGCGGCAAGTGGCGCAGCGACCAGCCGTGCCGCGTTGGCCTTAGTTTCCTCCTTGCGCTTTAACAATTCATCCTGCTCGGCAACGGATGGGAAGTCGGACGAAAAACTCCAGGAAAAAGTATTCTCATAGGCTTTCGCTGAACATGGAATTTCGCCTTGAGCGAAGATGGCCGCAGTCTGCCCATCCTTCCCAAATTGATTCTGGAAAATATCCTTGCCTAGCTCCCGTGCAGGTTCCTGAGCCTCCAATCGCGCCAGATCGATCCCTTGCTCCAACTGCTCGTTGAAGATTGCGCCTGCCTCTGTTTTATTTGCCTGAGAGTCCGGAGTGGGTGCGGCGAGTGCTGCCGCATTCCGGGCATCGAATTTCAGCAGGATCTCCTTGCTGCATAACACAAAACCCTTGGCATCCTGCAAGTGGATTGCAATGGAAAGTGGGCGCGGCGAATTGGCAACCGCCAGCGCAAACCCCTCCTGCTGCTCCTGCTCGGTAGGCTCGATCGTTATGCGGTATTGCAGCTTCTTGTCCCATTTGGTAAACAAATGGCCCCTCAATCCGACCGCGCTGGAGGTGGAGGATCCTAAATCGTACGGCCCTTCCGGGTTCTCCCAATGCCACAAATAAGTTGCGATTACCACTCCAACGAGAATTCCGAGGCAGACTCCTGCCGTTGCATAGACCTTTGTCGGTTCCTGGGAATATTTACGAATCCGTTCAATCCACGGCGCATAGAAGGGTGGTCGGGGAATTGGAGGTGTATTCGTGGCCTTCTTTTCCTCCGCTTCGGTGCTCACGTCGATGGGAGTGGGCTCTTCCTTTACCGCGGGATTCTCGGAAGGGGCCTCCGGCTCTGATTCAATAATCTTGTAGGTGTTGAGAGGCAGCTGTGCCTCTTCCTTTTTCTCGCCGCTTAGATCTTGCAGGCCGGCCTTCTCTAAGTCGTCGTAGGGCTTCTTCGAATCAGACTCAGCATCTTGTTGGCCGAGGCCCGACTTATCAACCGCGGGTATCTTGCGGTTGGGAAATCTAGAGTCCGCTTCCATCATCCGCTATCTCCTCTTTCCTGCTGTGGGGGCCGGGGCAGTCGTTGGAATCAATCACATTGGACCACACATAGTCTCTTGTGGAAACCAGAAACTGTTGCCATGGTCATCCTTGGTTACTAGCTGGAGCAGAAATCAGGCGTTTCCCTTCAGTCTTTTCGAAGCAACCATGCACCTCTAGCCCTTCCCCTCCAATACATCCCTAAGAGCAAAGCTGGTTTCAAGCCGGATAACTCCCGGCAGGCGGGATAGCTCGTTCTGGTGGAGGCGGCCGTAGTCGTCGATGTCCGCTACGCGCAGCACCAGCATATAGTCGTACTGACCGGCCATCAGATGGCAGTGGGTGATGCTCTTGGACCGCCGCACCGCGGCCTCGAATGCGCCCAGCACGGTCGCCGACTGGCGCTCCAGCGTGACGCGAATGTAGACGGTCATTTGTTTGCCCAGCAGCCGGTCGTCGATCTGGGCACGGTAGCCGCGGATGGCCCCCGAGGCTTCCAGAGCCTGAATGCGTCTGGAGGCTGCCGATGCTGACAAGCCCACTTGCTCGCCTACCTCGTAGTTGGTTGCCCGGCCGTGGCTCTCCAGGCAGCGCAGAATTGCCGTGTCCAGCTCGTCGAGACCGTTTTTTCCACCCGCCGACGAGATCTCAGGAGTGCTTGGCGCGTCCACCCGCCCTGCAGCGCCTGTTTCTTGCGATATATCGGCAAATTGCACACGTTTCGTTCCCATATAACAGTTTTATCACGAACTTTGCATACATCGGAAGCAGTTTGCGCCGTAGGATTGTTGGCAGTTGGATACGGACCTAAACCCCTCGCCGGGGCAAGCTCTCTGCTGAGAACAAACTCTGGCGTTGCAAGTCCTGGATAGCCAGTCTTTTTCAGTCTGCATCCAACCCAATTGGAATGAATTCAGATAGGAGAAACAACAATGATTATCGGTGTTCCCAGAGAGATCAAGGACAATGAAGCCCGCGTGGGCGTGACCCCGGCAGGCGTGAAGGCGCTCACCGAGGCCGGCCACACCGTATTGGTTGAGACTCAGGCCGGTGCTGAATCCGGCTTTCCCAACGAGGAGTACAAGCAGGCAGGCGCAGAGATCATAGCCGAGGCCAGCAAGGTTTGGAACAAGGCCGACATCGTGGTCAAGGTGAAGGAGCCTATTGAGAAGGAGTATCCGCTCTTCCGCGAGGGACTGGTGCTGTTTACTTATCTGCATCTGGCGCCAGTGCCGGATCTGACCAACAAACTGCTCGACGCGAAGGTCATCGGCATCGCCTATGAGACCGTTCGCGATCGCCAGCACACACTGCCGCTGCTGACTCCGATGAGCGAAGTCGCCGGCCGCATGAGCGTGCAGGTAGGTGCTGCGTATCTTGAAAGGGAGCACGGCGGACGCGGCATTCTGCTGGGTGGCGTCCCGGGCGTGGCCCCGGCAAATGTTACCGTCATCGGCGGCGGAGTGGTGGGTACCAACGCGGCCAAAATCGCACTGGGCATGGGCGCCAAGGTTACCTTGGTGGATGTGAACCTGAACCGGCTCCGTGAGCTGGACGACATCTTCGGCGGACGGCTTTACACGCTGGCCTCGAATAGCTACAACGTGGCCCAGGCGACCCGCGAGGCCGATCTGGTCATCGGCAGCGTGCTGATCCCGGGAGCCACAACCCCCAAGATTGTGACCCGTGCTATGGTCTCCCAGATGAAGAAGGGCGCGGTCATTGTGGACGTGGCTATCGATCAGGGCGGCTGTGTGGAGACGGCCAAGCCTACCTCGCACTCCAACCCGAGTTATGAGGTGGATGGCGTGGTCCATTACTGCGTAACCAATATGCCGGGCGCGGTACCGAACACTTCCACGCTGGGATTGACCAACGCGACCTTCCCGTACTTGCTGCGCATGGCCAACCTTGGAGTTCGCGAGGCGCTGCGCCAGGATGCGGGTCTGGCAGAGGGCCTCAACACATGGCTGGGCAAGCTCACCTATCGCGGCGTGGCCGAGAGCCAGCAGCGGCCGTGGACTCCGGCAGCCAAAGTGCTTGAATAAGAGCAGTGATCCACCTTAGTTGTCAGTATTGATAATGGGTTGGACTGTCCCATCTTTTCGCCAGAAATCAGGCGGAAAGATGGGACAGTCAGTTTTTATGGGAATGACGCAGCGCTGGTTGATTCCTAACCCATAATCCCTAATCCCCTTGGCTCTATAATCAGCCCATGCTGTTCAAAGGCGATCTTCGGCGGTGGTCGGTTGCTCTGTATGCAGGCGGAGTGCTGCTGATTTTCGTGCTGCTGGGCGCGCTGCAGGCTTTCAATACCTCCAATGTGAGTTTTCTCAATCCGGAGACCTACGGGGAGACGCTGATCTTTACCGCCCTGACGGGGCTGGCGTTCTTGTTGCTGCTGCTTTTGCTGGTTCTGTTGCTGAGGAACATCCTCAAGGTTTACGCCGGGCAAGGAAGCAGCGGGCTGGGCGTGCGGCTGCGTTCGCGGATGGTGCTGGGCGCGGTGCTGATTGCTCTGACGCCCGTGGTCTTCATGTTTCTGTTCAGCTTCCAGTTGATGAACCGGTCGCTGGACCGCTGGTTCTCGCCGAACATCTCGGAGCTGCGCGATGACTCGACGCAGGTGGTGCTGGAGTTGGCACGATACGTGAAGGCCAACGCTCATGTGGAGGCAGAGTCGATTACGGCCTCGGGCGCTCCGGACCGCGAGCTTTCAACACTTCGTGATGAGTTGGCAACGCACCGCATCACGCTGGCTGGCGGGTTTGTGGTTGTTTATGGCCAGAATCAGCGGATGCTGGCCAGTTATCAGGCTCCGGTGGAGTCCAGCCAGGCGAGTCTGATTCCCTGGCTGGAGGAAGGTGAGCAGGGCAAGGCCATCTTCCTGCATGGGCCGCTCTCGGCCAGTCTGCTCTTCACGGCTCGGCGTAGCGATGAACCGCTGATGAAAACGGCGGGCCAGGAGTTTGCGCTGGGCCTGTCGTCAACCGCTTCCGGCAAGATCGTGGCGGTGGCGCTGCCCATGCCGCAGGGACTCAGCCAGACCGCCATGCGCATCCACTCCGGCTCGGCCACTTACTGGGAACTCTTCCGCGCGCGCAACCGCATTCGCACCACATTTTTTCTGCTCTTGTTGGTGATTACCGTGCTTGCGTTCTTCTTGAGCGTGTGGATGGCGCAGTTTCTCTCCAAGCAGATCACCCGCCCAGTGGAGGCTTTGGCTGTGGCGATGGCCGAAATCGCCACGGGCAAATATGATTATCGCGTCGAACTGGTCGCCACCGGGGAGATGGGCGAACTGGTGAGCGCATTTAACCGTATGGCGGCTGACCTGGACACCAGTCGGCAGTTGGCGGAAACCTCTTCCGCGCAACTCACTGCGGCCAATTTGGCCATTGAAGAGCGCCGCCGCGAGCTGGAGACCATCGTCGAGACGATTCCCTCGGGCGTGGTGACGCTGGATGGCGCGGGCACGGTCTTGCAGTCCAACCGCGCCTTTGCTGCGCTCCTGGGCCGGCGCGTGGACTTCGGCCTGGGCGGTGAGAAGATTGAAGCTCTCTTTCCCGCCGAGAGCGCCGACGATCTGGCCGGCGTGATTCGTCGCGGCCACCGCATGGGCGCCGCTTTCACTGAGATTGATATCCATTCCGGCGGCCGCATTCTGCATCTTGCTATCACCAGCGCACGGTTTGAGCTGACCCAAGGCCAGCCGGGAACCGTGCTGGTGGTTGAAGATACCACCGACCTTCTGCGCGTGCAGCGCCAGTTGGCGTGGAAGGAGGTGGCGCAGCGGGTGGCCCACGAGATCAAGAATCCCTTGACGCCGATTGCGCTCTCCGCCGAGCGAATTGGCAGGCACTTGGACCGCAGCCAGCCGGATTCGCCCGCCGTCATCCGCAAATGCAGCGAGGTGATTTTGAGCTGCGTGGGCACTCTGCGCACGCTGGTGGACCAGTTCTCCGCGCTGGCCGAGTTCCCCGCGCCGCAACCGCGTGCCTGTGACCTCAACCAGGTTGCCGAAGAAGCGCTGGCGCTCTTTGCTGGCCGGCTCGATGGCATCACCGTCGAGTGCAATCTGGAGCCGGGATTACCGCCGGTGCTGGCCGATCCGCAAGCCATCCGCCGCGCCTTGGCCAATCTCATCGACAACGCCGCCGAGGCCATGCAGGGCAGCCTGCTGCGCGTACTCGGCGTCCAGAGCTCGCTCAGCGAAGACGGCGCGTCGGTCGAGATCGAGGTCTCCGACACTGGCCATGGGCTCACCGATGAAATCCGTGAGCGGCTCTTCCTGCCTTTCTACTCGACCAAACAGCGCGGCACCGGCCTGGGCCTTTCCATCGCGGCCAAGATCGTGCAGGAGCATGGCGGTAGCCTGCGCGCTGAGACTAACAGCCCCAAGGGTGCGCGCTTTCTGCTGCGGCTGCCGCTCATGGATCTCCCCAAGGAGCCTTCAGAGCCCTTGGCGAAGTCCGGCGCGCAGACCTCGCCATCCGCCGAAGCGGCCGGGGGCGCCGCGCCCATTCAACCTACCGATTTGCCTGGAGGATCGCTCGGATGAATCACATTCTGGTGGTGGACGACGAGGCCGAGATTCGCTCGTCACTCGAAGAAATTTTGCGCGAGGAGGGTTACGGCGTGGCCAGTGCGGCCACGGCGGCCGAGGCGCTCGTGCTGCTCGAGGATGCGCCCTATGACGTGGTTCTGCTCGATATCTGGCTGCCTGACCGCGACGGCCTCGATGTGTTGGGCGACATCCACCGTCAGGCTTCCGAAACCCGCCCGGAAGTGGTCATCATCAGCGGCCACGGCACCATCGAGACCGCCGTCAAGGCCACCAAGCTGGGCGCTTACGACTTTCTGGAAAAGCCACTCTCGCTGAACCGCACGCTCATCGTGCTCAAGAACGCGGTCGAGGCGCGCCGTATGCGCGCGGAGAACCTGGAGTTCAAGCGCCAGTTCAACGTAGGCTCGGCGCTCACCGGCGAAAGTGTCCCCGTCAAAGCCCTGCGCCAGCAGATTCGCCTCATGGCGCCCACCAATGGCCGCGTGCTTATCTACGGCGAGTCGGGCACCGGCAAGGAGTTGATCGCCCGTTCGATTCACGCCGAGAGCTTGCGCCGGGAACAGATTTTTGTCGAGCTGAACTGCGCCGCCATTCCCGAGGCGCACATCGAGGCGGAGCTCTTCGGCTACCGGCACGGCGCCCAACCCGGTGGCCTGCCGGAGCAGCGCGGCACGTTGGAGCGCGCTGACGGCGGAACGCTTTTTCTGGACGAAGTCGGAGACATGAGCCTCAAAACGCAATCCAAGGTGCTCTCCGCGCTCGATGACCAGCAGTTCACCCCTGTGGGCGGCACGCAGCCTATCTGCGTGGATGTGCGCCTGATCGCCTCCACCAACAAGGATCTGGAAGAGGAGATCGCCAAGGGAAACTTCCGTGAGGACCTCTTTTATCGGCTCAATGTGGTCCCGTTCTTAGTGCCGCCGCTCCGCGAGCGCAAGCAGGACATACCGCCTCTGACGCGCGAGTTTCTCACCGAGTTTGGCCGCCAGTACGGCCGTCCGCGCATGGAGATTACCGAGGAAGCGCTGGAGATGCTGGCCCAATACCACTGGCCCGGCAACGTGCGCGAACTGAAAAATGTGATCGAGCGGGTGCTCATTCTCAATCCCCGCACCCTGCGCATCGAACGCAAGCACCTGCCGCCATTGACGCACAAGGCCGGCACGCGCTCGACAGAAGAGTTCTCCACGCTGCAACAGGCGCGCGACGCCTACGAGCGCGAATTCATCCTCAAGAAGATCGAGGAAGCCCGCAACAACGTAAGCCGTGCCGCCGAGTTGCTCGGCCTGGAGCGTAGCCACCTCTACCGCAAGATGAAGGCGCTGGGAATTGCCGTGCGGGAATAGAGATGGATGCAATAAATCGGGTTTTGACGAGTAAGGCTTCAGTCCATGAGGAAGATCTGCTCACGGGTTGGATAGCATCTTTCCAGCAACTTCCAGCCGACATTGGAACCCAGACCGTTCCTGCCGCGTCCAATACTGTGTATCCTTGAAGCAGGGGCTGATTTGTTGACAGGGTTGCAGGCAGATTTCCGCGGAGTTCACCGCCGGAAGCCACGCGCTTTCGGGGCAGTGGCGCTGCTGTGTCTGGCCTTGCTGGCCCTGCTGGCCGTGGTCCAGGTGGCGCATATACACCCGCTGGACAGCGATGCCGACCGGTGTTCGCTGTGCATCGCGATGCACTCAGCGGCTCCGGTTGCGGTCATGGCGGCAGTGGTCGTCCTGGTCAGAATCGGAACACCTGTACCGCTCGTCGAGGCGCGCTCCGTCGTCCGCCATTGGCACCCCAAGCTCTACACACGCCCCCCTCCCTCCGGCTGCTAGGGCATCTTCTGATCTTCCGTTTCAGCCTGATTCCAGTTGCGCTCCGTGCTTTTTGCGGGTGTAGCGCCAGCGCTTTTCCCAGGTTGATCCTGAAATCGAGCCGATAGCCCTTCGCATAGAGGATGCTGCGGCGCTTCCTGCCACGGCCTGATTTCCGTACATACAGCTCTTGCCAGGAGGTTCCCCATGCCGTTCAAACGCGGCCCAATTCTACGCATACTTTCCGTTCTTATCTTGATTCTTACCGCGCTTCACGCCTCTGCGGAGGACAACGGCAGCAACGCCGGCGTTGTGCGCGGCACCGTCACCGACTCCTCCGGCGCCGTGATTTCCGGCGCTACGGTTCATCTGATCAACGAGGTCAGCGGGCTGGACCGCGCCGTCTCTACCGATGCGACCGGCCAGTTCGTCTTTGCGAACATTCCCTTCAACCCTTACCGGATCAATGTTTCGGCCGACGGCTTCACTCCCTTGAGCCGCAGTTTCGAGATTCGTTCTGTGGTGGGAACCAACCTCAACCTGGTTCTTCAGGTGGCCGGCAGTTCCCAGACCGTAACTGTGGAGGCTTCGGGCGACCTGATCGAAACCGACCCCACCTTCCACACTGATGTGGACCGTGAACAGTTCATCAAGGTGCCCATGGAGAGCGAGTCCTCCGGCCTCAGTTCGCTGGTGACGCTTTCCACGCCCGGTATCTCCGCTGACTCTGACGGCCAGATGCACGGCCTCGGCGACCACGCGGAGAACTCCTATTCTGTGGATGGCCAGTCGATGACCAACCAGCAGAGCAAGGTCTTCTCCAATCAGATTCCCGCCAACTCGATTCAATCCATTGAGGTGATAACTGGCGCGCCGCCGGCCGAATATGGTGGTAAAACCAGCCTGGTGATTGTGGCCACCACCCGCTCTGGCCAGGGTGTCATCAAGCCCACCGGCAGCGTCAGCAGTTCCTATGGCTCCTTCGGGTCGGCTTCGGCCGGTTTCGACCTGGCCTATGGCGGCAAGAAGTGGGGAAACTTTATCGAGGCTGACGGGCTCAACTCTGGCCGCTTCCTCGATCCGCCTGAGTTCTCGGTCTTCCACGACAAGGGCAACGAGCAGAACGTCTTTGATCGCGTGGATTATAACTTAACTTCGGTCGATTCGATCCATCTGGACCTGAATTACAGCCGCTCTTGGTTCCAGACGCCTAACTCCTACGACAACCTGAACGTCCAAAACGTACTCTACCCTGACAACAGCGGCATCGGCAGCGGTACCAGCGCCAGCCCGGTCTTTGGTAATGTGGGCAACGCCGATCAGCACTCCAAGATCGGGACTATCAACATCTCGCCCACTTACACGCGCGTCATCGGCAATAACATGGTTTTTAACCTGGGCGCATTTGTTCGCAGGGACGACTATAACTACTATCCCAGCGGCAATCCTCTGGCCGACCTGGGCCCGGCTAATCTACAGACTTCATCGATCGCGCAGAATCGCACGCTGACCAATGCTGCGGTTCACTCCGACCTCACCTACGTCAATGGAATCCATAACATCAAGGTCGGCGCGCAGTACGGGCAGACCTTCCTACGCGAAAACGACAGCCTGGGCGTGGTGGATGCGTACTATAACTCGCGCTGCCTGGATGCGAGCGGCAATCCCGCTGCGGGGTATACCAGCCAGTCGCTTTGCCCATACGGCGCGAATCTGAGTTACCTCCCCGTGCTGGCGCCCTACGACCTTACGCGCGGCGGAAACTTATTCAGTTACTCCGGCCGCACTGACGTGAAGGAACTGGCTCTCTACATCGAAGACCAGATCAAGGCCGGCAACTGGCTCTTCAACCTCGGCCTGCGCGGCGACTTATACAACGGCCTGACCGCGGCCACCCAGGCGGAGCCGCGTGTCGGCATCGCGTATAACATCAAGCCGACTACGACCGTGCTGCGTGCCTCCTATGCGCGCACGCTGGAAACGCCCTTCAACGAGAACTTGGTGCTCTCGAACAACGGATGCTCGAATGCGGTGCTTGCGCCGCTTCTGAACTGTACGTCAGGCGTTTCGGGAACGCTCCAGCCAGGTTTCCGCAATGAGTTCCATGCCGGTTTGCAGCAGGCTTTCGGCAAGCGAGTTATGGTCAGCGGCGAGTATATATGGAAGTACACTCACAACGCCTTTGACTTCAGCGTGCTGGGCAACACGCCTATTACCTTCCCCATCGACTGGCATAGCTCGAAGATTCCGGGTTATGCTTTGCGCGCTGATATTCCGCAGTTCCATAACTTCAGTGCCTATTTCGTTGCGTCCTCCGTGTCGGCGCGGTTCTATCCTCCGCAGGTTGCCGGAGCCGGAGCTACCGTCGGCCAGACCGGTTTGCCCTTCCGCATCGACCACGACGAGAAATTCAACCAGACCACCCACCTGCAGTACACGTTCTCGCGAGGCAAGGTGTTGGGCGGCCTGTGGGGAGGCTTTAACTGGCGCTACGACTCGGGTATGGTGGCTGGCGCCGCCCCTTGCTATAACCCGCTCTCCAACGATCCCAACAGCGCTTGCGCCGATACTTCCACCACCCTTGGCGGCCAGCCAGCGGTCGATCTCAGCAGCCTTACGGCAGACGAGGAGTTTCAGGCCGGACTTACCTGTGGTGCAGACAAGGCAACCCCCAACCATCTCCTACTAACCAACGGCCAGCCTGTCTGCCTCGCCTCGGAGTTCAGTTCGGCACTTATCAACATTCCCTCTCCCGGCAAAGGCGACAACGACAAGAACCCGCCGCGCATTGCACCCCGCAACCTCTTCGACGTCTCCATCGGTAAGGAAAATCTCTTTCATGCCGACCGCTACAAGGTGAATTTCGACATGACGGCTATTAATGTTACTGACAAGTATGCCTTGTATAACTTCCTCTCCACTTTCAGTGGCACGCACTATGTAACTCCGCGGGCGCTGACGGCAAAGATTACGCTGAACTTCTAGCGGAGAAGCACTTGCGGGTGGGCGGTAAATGTCGGAGAATGGTGCCATGCTGCCTCCCCCCCGCATCGCTCTACTGAATTCCCTGTCTTTTTTTTGCCTGGCCGTTCTTGCGCCGATTTCTTTGGCACAGGCTACAAAGCAGACAATCCCGGATCAAACGCAGGATTTGCTCCAGCGGCAAATAAGCTGGGACGAGAATCGGCCGGACGTGAAGAATCCTGCCGGGTTGCAGCTTCGCTTCTTCAAAACAGATGAGACAACTGCTTCCGGGAAGCGCCTTGCGCACTTCCGCGCTTACGTTTCTGGAACACCGGAAAACAAAAAATATGCACTGACCATCTGGAAGGTCGGATCGGATCCGCATCCTCTTTCCGGCAGTGTCTTTGTGAACGCCAAGGGGCTTTTGATGCTCCACAAGCCCCGTCCGGAACAGGAGGACAGTGACTTTGTCGGGGACGATGAGTTCCACCTGGCCACGGAAGCGGCGCGGGGCGAGCCTGTCCGCTACGCGCTTGCTTCCACTGACAAGGCACTTTTTATCTCCGGCACGGTGGTTCCGTTTCCGGTTGAAGACACAAACAATGGCTGCCGGCTTGAAGTGCGTCTTGCGCTGCCCGATGCCACAGCGGTCCTGATCTACGCTGATGGACTTCCCGCAAACGCTGAAATCCCGTTCCAATTGGTCTCCGCTGGCAAGCAGGAGACGCGAAAGTTCAGTGTTGACTCCCAGGGCCACGCCGTATCGGCAGGCCTTCCCCTCGTAGACGGCAAGGATAGAGGTTCGCTCCGGGTGACTTTGGCCACCACGGAATGTTCAACAGCCGTCGAAATTCCCTGGGGCAAGGGAAGTTACCACCCGCTCTGACGCGCTTCCGTCACGCCTGAAATCGCGCAAGCCGCTTCGCTTGCGCCGCGTCTCACTCTCCGTCTCGGTGTGAGTTCGCCAGAATTTCCGCAAAATGCATTCCTTCGCGGTCAGAGAGTTGTTCGATCTGTTCGCGGCAACTGAAGCCGTCGGCGACGATGATCGTTTTGGGCGAGGTGGCGTTGACCGCCGGCAGCAGGCCGAGATTGGCGATGGCTTTGGAAACCTCGAACTTGTCGGCCTCGAAGCCGAACGGTCCAGCCATTCCGCAGCAAGGCGAGTCGATGAGTTCGACTGCGGCGCCGGCCTTCTTCAGCAAAGCGATCTCGTTCACCGGGCCGCCAAAGACGGCTTTGTGGTGGCAATGGCCATGGAGGATGACCTGTGCGCCTTCAAGCCGGCCGGTCACCCACTCGGGAGCCTTGGCGGCCAGCCAGTCGGAGAGCAGCCAGACTTGCTGGCTCATCCTTTGCGCCCGGGGATCGTTGGGAAAGAACTCCAGCGCCTCATCCTTGAAGACACTGGCGCAGCTTGGTTCCAGGAAGATGAACGGCACTCCAGCTTCAATCTCCGGAGCCATGCGGTCAAAAACCCTGGCCAGGTAAGCGCGGGCGGCGCCCAGCAGACCAAAGTCGTAGAGCGCTCGGCCGCAGCAGATGTGGCCTTTGGGAATTTGAACTTTGAAACCGGCCCGGGTGAGGACCGATTCGGCGGCTGTGAGTGTTTGCGGGTGATAGTAGTTGTTCCAGGTGTCGGGCCACAGAACCACCACCTGCTTTGCGGCCACCTGCCCTACGGGCATTGCGGTATTTTGCCCCATCGAAGCGCGCGGCACGTTCGTGGTCTCGTCGGATGTGCGTCTTGCCTTTCTGTAGCTCTTTGCGGCCAGAAGCGGAAACTGGCGCGCAGGCGCCACGCCCACGATGCGCTTGATGAGCGGACTGGTGAGGCGGCCGGTAAGCACGGCATTGGTGAGCGCCGGGGTAATCGAACCGAGCAGGGCCCACAGATCAGCAAAGCCGAAAACGTAGTGGTGCAACGGGTGCAGGCGGTGCTTGTAGCGCTGGGCCAGGTACTCGGATTTGTAGGCGGTCATGTCCACCGCAACCGGGCACTCGCTCTTGCAGGCCTTGCAACTGAGGCAGAGGTCAAGGGCCTTATAGACAGCCTTGCTCTGGAAGCCTTCCTTGCGCAGTGCGCCGGCCAGCATCTCCCAGAGCAGGCGGGCGCGGCCGCGGGTGGAGTTTTGCTCTTCGCCGGTAGCCCGGTAGCTGGGGCACATGACGCCGCCCTCTTTCTTGAGGCAGGAGCCCACGCCGACGCAGCGCGCGGTGGCCTGCTCCAGCGAACCGCCATCGGAGGCGAAAACAAAATGCGTTTCAAGCTTCAAGGAGGCATCGCCAGGAACGGGCGGGTGTTGGCGCAGATTCTCGGTCGGGTCGTAAACGCGCACCGCATCCACCAGCTTGCCTGGATTCATGCGGTTGTCCGGGTCCCATATGGCCTTGAACTCCTGGAAGGCCTGCATGAGTTCCGGGCCGAACATCTTGGGCAGCAGGGCTGCGCGGGCTTGGCCGTCGCCGTGTTCGCCGGAGAGCGATCCGCCAAAGCTGAGAACCAGATCGGTGGCGCGGTCAAGGAACTCGCGGAAGCGGCGCACGCCCTCGACGGTGCGAAAGTCGAAGTTGATGCGCGTGTGGACGCAGCCTTGGCCATAGTGGCCGTAGAACGGGCTGCGATAGCCGTACTCAGCCATCAGGGCGGTAAACTGGCGCAGGTAAGCTCCCAAGCGCGCCGGAGGAATGCCGGCATCGTCCCAGCCCTCAAAGCGTTCGGGCTCGCCGGGAACGTAGGCGGTTGCGCCCAGAGCGGATTCGCGCACGCGCCAGACGCGGGCGGCGTCTTCCGCGTTGTAGATGCGTGCCTCAAGCGTTTCGGGCCAGGTTTTCGCAGCGCGGGCAAGCGCCTCGGCCTTGTCCTGCGCTTCAGCCGCGTCCCAGCAGCCCATTTCCACCAGCAGAAACCCTCTG